>Ga0209172_10000629_pt1 | contig 93634 bp, 92 predicted proteins | sample LarsenN4metaG_FD_184113 | JGI IMG/M metagenome (GOLD analysis project Ga0209172, IMG submission 184113) | Hot spring sediment bacterial and archeal communities from British Columbia, Canada, to study Microbial Dark Matter (Phase II) - Larsen... ... | reverse complement strand
CATCGGCCGTTAGCTCGGTCGGACACACCCAGCGAATAGAGGTCTGCATGGACCTCCATCAGATCACAGGCCGATCACCAAGTCGATCCCGGCCGCGCCCCGGCCGCTTACGTGATCAGCTCTCTAGGCGCGCCGCGCCCGGCGTCTACTGCGACACGATACGGACGTTGGTCGGCGGGTTCGGACCCGTCTCCGACGGCCGCCATCCACGCTCGATCACCTCGAAATCGCCGGCCGTCAGCGAACGGAAGGCCGGGTTCAGGATGTCGTTGTTCCAGCGTGTGTCGAAGGCGCCGCTGACGAACATGTCCGACCCGTTGTCGGCCACGATCAGGCCGTAGCGCTGCATGGCGCGGAAGATCTTCTGAATCTCGGGCCGGAAGCCGGACAGATCCTTGCTCGCCTTCAGCCGCAGCCGTGCCCCCATCGGCAGCGCCCCGCTGGTCGATCCGGCGCGGTGCGAGGCGGGGTAGACGTAGCCGTTCGTCGCGCGGACGGTGACGCGGAAGGCGTGCTGGATCTCGTTGGGCCCGAACACCTCGTCGTAGCGGACCAGGCCGGGCAGAATCGCCAGTCCGGCCGCGTCCGCCGAGGTCCATCCCTCCGGCCGCCGGTCGTTCCGGGTCAGGTCGAAGAACGCGCCCGATCCCGCGTGCCACGTCGTGCCGTCGAAGAACACGTTGTACAGCTCGTAGAGATGGCGGTTGTCGCGATCGACGATCAGCAGATGCCGGTCGTTCTCGCTGCGCCGGTCGACGTTGCCCGGCTCGCCGCCCTCGATCCAGTGCGGCTCCGTGATCGCTTCATCGGGAATCGGATAGAACGGAACGCTCTGGCCGGTGGCGTGATTCACGCCGTCGCTTTCGGAGGCGTATCTGAACTCGACCGCCTTCTTCGGCTGCGTGCCGTCGACGACGATGTAGGGAAAGCCGTAGATGCGATCGCTTCCGGGCGACGCTTCGCCGCCGAAGTCCGGATGGAGCCGGCGCGTCGGGCCGATGAAGGCGATGAAGCTTGCCGATGCCGGATCGACCGGCGCCTGCGAGATGTCGACGTTCCACCAGTTGTCGCGCGGAAAGAGCGGAAGCGGACCGGGCAGCGGGCCATTGAGCGTGGCGGCCGCGGCGGCGGCCGCGAGCGCGCCTACGAGGACGAGTGCGGCTGGTACACGGAGCGTGCGAGAGCGCGTCATCACGCTTCGCCGCGTAGGCAACGGACGTGCCACGCAGCTTTCCAGCGTTTTGGCGGATCGCGCGCTCGCGTGTCGACCATTCTGTCAGGCGACCATGCATTTCTTGCTCGTCAATGACCGATCACGTGTGCGCAATTCCGGGTTACCATGTCGCGTGCCCTGCCCGATCTGCGACGACACTGGATGGAAACCAATCACCGTTGATGGTGTCGCGCGCGTGGCGCGCTGCGACTGCTGGTTGAACAATCAGCACGCGGTGCTGCTGCAGGAGGCGCGCATCCCCCGCCGGTATCACCACTGCACCCTGGCGAACTTCGAAACGCACACCGACAGTCAGCGCACCGCGCACCGCAAGGCGCTGCGGCTGGTCGAGCAGTTCCCGGCCGTCGACAAGGGCCTGCTGTTCTACGGCGACGCGGGCGTCGGCAAGACGCACCTGGCCGTCGCCCTCCTGAAGGCGATCGTCGATCGGTGCCGCGCCCGTGCGGTGTTCTTCGACAGCCGCGAGCTGCTGAAGACGGTCAGGGACACCTACGCCGGCGGCGAGTCGCGCGAGCTCGACGTCCTGAAGCCGGTCCTCGAGGCCGAGTTCCTCGTGCTGGACGATCTCGGGGCGGAGAAGAAGTCCGAGTGGGTGGACGAGACGATCGGCCTGATCGTCAACACGCGCTACAGCGAGAAGCGGGTGACGGTGTTCACGACGAATCTGTCGGATTCCAGCAACACCGAGCCGACGTCGTTCGCCTATCAGCTCGGGCTGCGGACCCGCTCCCGCCTCAAGGAAATGTGCGAGTGGGTGCACATCGAGAGCATCGACACGCGCGAGGTCGGAACCCACCCGACGCCCGAAGACATTGCCGAGTGGCAGGAACGGTCCCCGGCCTCACCCAAGAATCGCCGTCCGGGCATGCCGGCCCGGACGACGGGACAGGTCAGGGCGCAGCTGAGAACGCGCGAGCGGGACAGCCGCGCCGACCTGAAATGGCCCGGCGGCCGCGCCGGCTCCCAATAGCCGCGCCGCCTGGCGTCCCGCGTCCGAACCCCGTACACTGAGGGTTCGGTGCTGGGCCTGTACGTTCACATCCCGTTCTGCTCGGCCATCTGCAACTACTGCAACTTCAACCGGGGTCTGCTCGATGCCGATCTCAAGACCCGGTACGTGGCCGCCCTGCTCGAGGAAATCCGTCTGAAGGGCGACGGCACGCCCGCGGACACGATCTTCTTCGGGGGCGGCACGCCGTCGCTGCTCGACCCCGCCGACGTCGCCGCCATTGTCGGCGCGTGCCGCGACGCCTTTGCCGTGTCCGGCGATGCCGAGGTGACGCTCGAGGCCAATCCCGAGACGGTCACCGCCGACAAGCTGTCGGGCTTCCGCGCCGCGGGCGTCAATCGCCTGAGCATCGGTGTCCAATCATTCCGGGACGAGGAGTTGCGTCGTCTCAGCCGGCTGCACTCCGCGGCGCGGGCCCGCGAGGCGTTTGCCATGGCGCGCGCGGCCGGCTTCGACAACGTATCCATGGATCTGATGATGTGGCTTCCAGGACAGTCGGTAGAGGAGTGGCTGTCCTCGGTAACCGCGCTCATCGATCTCGGGCCGGAGCACGCCTCGCTCTACCTGCTGGAGATCTATCCGAATGCGCCGCTGCGCGATGCGATGGCGCGCGGGCGCTGGGCAGTAGCCGCTGAAGAGGAGGCCGCGGAGATGTATCTTCAGGCGATGGACGCGCTGGATCGCGCCGGCTACGACCAGTACGAAATTTCGAACGTGGCCCGGCCCGGCCGCCAGTCGCGCCACAACGTCAAGTACTGGACGGATGGCGAGTGGCTCGGCTTCGGGTGCGGCGCGCATTCGACGCGAAAAGGCATCCGGGAGAAGAATGTTGCCTCCACATCGGAGTACATTTCGCTCATCGGTGCGGGCCGACAGCCGTCCGTCGAGCGGCGTTGTCTGAGTGCCCGGGAACAGCTCGAGGAGGTTCTGTTCATGGGGCTGCGCATGACCCGGGGCATCGATCTGGCCTCAATCGACGCGCGGTACGACACGGATGTCTGGCGTCTGTACGGCAGCGAGCTGCAGCCGTTCATAGATCACGGACTCTTGATCTATCATGACGCCCACCTGCGCCTGACCAGGTCGGGAATGCTTCTTGCCAACGAGGTCATGGCGGTTTTTGTCAACTCACCGGTACGTTAGGATTAGCGTCCTTTTCGAGGGAGACGTGAAGATGCGACGACTGTCCGGAATCCTATTGGCTGGCGCGGTTCTGATCCTGCCGGCGTTTTCGCAGACTGCATTCGCACAGGCCTCGCCACAGAAGCTCACTTACACGGGCGATCTGGTGCTGGCAGCATACGTCGTCAATGCCGACAAGGTCGCGGACTACGAGAAGGTGATTGCCACCTTGAAGGACGCGTTGTCGAAATCGCCGCGTCCCGAGGCGAAGGAGCAGCTCGCCGGGTGGAAGATCATCAGGAACTCTCAGAACCAGCCGGACGGGAGCCCGCTGTACGTGCACGTCATCACGCCGGTCAAGGACGCCGACTACTCGATCACCAACATCGTCTACGAGGTCGTGACCGATCCGACCGAGCGGACGAACTTCTACAATCTCTATCGCGGCGCGCTCAAGCAGGCGCTCTTCGTGATACAGGGGCCGATCACGGCCGACTTCTCCAAGTAGCGCCTCTCGCCGTGACAACCGAAAGCCACGGGTCGGCGGTTCCTCCGGGAACTCGCCGTCGCACCGTGGCTTTTTTCTTCGCCGGCCGCGGACACCGGCGCTGCAGCGCCGGTCCGACGCGCGGCCGGCCAGCGGAGAACAACGCATGCAAGCCGTGTGGGGCGCCGCGGCGGCGCTGCTGGTGCTGACCCTGTCGTCGGCGGCCGCGCAGCAGCCCGCCGCTCCGCCTGCGTCGCAACAACCGCCGCGGGCCGCGTCGGCTCCCGCCAACCCCGGACAACAGCCGCCGGCAGCGCCGGGGCAGCCCGCGCCAACCGCTCCCGCGCAGGCGGCACCGCAGCCGCGGACCTTCACCGCTCCGGTCGGACTGCTGTTCAACACCGTGCGCGCGGATCGTGTCGATGATTTCGAGAAGGCGATGGGCTATCTGCAGGCGGCGCTCGCCTCGTCGACCGACGAGCGCGTGCGCGCGCAGGCGGCGGGATGGCGCCTTTTCAAGGCGACGGAGAGCGCGCCCGGCGGCGCCGTCCTGTACGTCTACCTGCTCGATCCGACGGTCGTCGGCGCCGACTACAGCCTCGGCCGGATTCTGGCCGATGCGTATCCGGATCAGGCAAAGCTGCAGGAGATCTGGAAGCTGTATTCGGGAGCGGTGACCGGCGGCAGCCTGCTGAATCTGACGCCGCTGAAGCCGGCGCCCCCGACGACGGCGGCGCCGACCGGCGGAGAGCGTCCGGCGCCGTCGCCCGAGAAGCCCTGACGATCAGAATCTCAGGTTCAACCCGGCATACACGCGGTTCACCGTGTCGTGCAGGGCATCGCCTCGCAGCCTGAAGACACGATAGTCGAGCCGCGCCCGGATCGGTCCGAGCAGATTGATCTTCACGCCGCCTCCGGTATTGATGCCGATGCTCGTCTCGGACTGGTCGCCCAGGCGCTCGCGATACAGCCCCGCCCCCGTCGTGAAGTACGGCTGGAATCCGGCAATGGCGAACGGCGTCTACAGCAGCACGTTGCCCATGCCGGTGTGCAGCGACGGCGCGCCCTCGTCGAGATCCTCCGAGGTGCTCGAATACTCGAACTCGAACGCGATGACGGCCAGTCCGGCGCCGATCGCGACACCCCTGGCGGCGCGGTTCGATGGCGTGGTGTTGGTCCCGATGAAGCCGGTGATATCGGCGGAAGCCGGCGCCGCGAACGCGGACAGGACGGCGAGGACGAGCAGGGTTCTGATGAGCCGCATGCCGAATGATACGATCTCGTCGGTATGGACGTGTGCCTCAGCGACGAGCAGCAGCTCCTGCGCCGCAGCATCCGGGAGTTCGCGGAGGCCGAACTGCGCCCGCACCTCAGGGAGTGGGACGAGGCGCAGGAGTTCCCGCGGTCGCTCCTCGCCAAGTGTGCCGAGCTCGGGCTGATGGGCATCCAGTTTCCCGAGCGATACGGCGGCGCAGCGATGTCGTCGGTCGACTACTGCCTGTGCATCGAGGAGCTTGCCAGGGTCGATCCGTCGGTGTGCCTGTCGGTGGCGGCGCACAACGGCCTCGGCGCCGCCCATATCTACATGTTCGGGACCGAGGCGCAGAAGGAGAAGTATCTCGTTCCGCTGGCCAGAGGCGAGAAGCTTGCGGCGTGGGCGCTGACGGAGGCCTCGTCGGGCAGCGATGCGGCGTCGATGCAGACGCGCGCCGTTCGCGACGGCGACAGCTGGGTGATCAACGGCACCAAGCAGTTCATCACCCACGGCAGGAGCGGCGACATCATCGTCGTCATGGCGGTGACCGCGCGCAACAAGGGCAGCCGCGGCATATCGGCGTTCATCGTCGAACGGGGGACGCCCGGGTTCCGGGCCGGCAGGAAGGAAGACAAGCTCGGGATGCGCGCCAGCGAGACGAGCGAGGTGATCTTCGAGAACTGCCGTGTGCCGGCCAGCCAGATGCTCGGCGCGGAAGGCCAGGGGTTCATCAACGCGCTGCAGGTGCTCGACGCCGGACGGATCGGCATCGCCGCGCTGGCCGTCGGCCTCGCCCAGGGCGCGTACGAGGCGGCGAGAGACTATGCGTTCCAGCGCCGGCAGTTCGGCCAGCCGATTGGCACCTTTCAGAGCATTCGCGCCAAGCTCGTCGACGCGGCCACGCGCATCGAGGCCGCACGTCTGCTCACGTACCGTGCGGCGGCCATGAAAGACGAGGGTCGGCGCACCACCCTCGAGGCGGCGATGGCCAAGCTCTATTCGAGCGAGATTGCCGTGCGGGTGGCCGAGGACGGCGTGCAAATCCACGGCGGCTACGGGTTCGTCAAGGACTACGTCGCCGAGAAATACTTCAGGGACGTCAAGCTGACGACCATCGGAGAGGGCACGAGCGAGATCCAGCGGCTCGTCATCGCCCGTCAGTTGCTGTAGTGGGAGTTGCCGACCTGGTGCTGGCGGGTGATGCGCGCGCGATTGCCCGCGCCATCTCCCTCGTCGAGGACGATGCCGCCGCGGGGCGGGAGCTGATCGCCAGACTCTACGGCCACACCGGCCGTGCGTATGTGATTGGCGTGACCGGCGCCCCTGGCGTCGGCAAGAGCACGCTGGTCGATCGCCTCGTCGCCGCCGCGCGCCGCGCCGGGCAGACGGTGGGCGTGCTCGCGGTGGATCCGACGAGCCCGTTCTCCGGCGGCGCGATTCTCGGCGACCGCGTCCGCATGAGCGTGCACAGCCAGGACGCCGGAGTGTTCGTCCGCAGCATGGCGACGCGCGGGCACCTGGGCGGGCTCGCGGCCGCCACCGGCGACGCGGTGCTCGTGCTCGACGCCGCGGGCAAGGACCTCGTCATCATCGAGACCGTCGGCGTCGGCCAGGACGAAGTCGACATCGTCCGCACGGCCGACGTCTCGATCGTCGTGCTGGTGCCCGGCGCCGGCGACGACGTGCAGGCGCTGAAGGCCGGGATCATGGAGATCGCCGACATCTTCGTGGTGAACAAGGCCGACCGCGACGGCGCCGACCAGGTCGTCCAGGCAGTGACCGCCAGCCTCGCCCTGCAGACGTTCGCGGAAGGAGAGTGGCGTCCGCCGGTGCTCAAGACCGAGGCCGTCAACGACGTCGGCATCGACGCGCTGTGGGCAGCGATCGGGCGTTTCCGTCGGCACGCCGCAGCGCTGCAGCAGCAGCGGCGAAAGGCGAGCCACCAGTTCCGGCTGCAGACGATCCTGGCGCAGGAGATGCTCGCGTACGTCGAGCAGCACTTGCCGCCGGGCGCGTTCGCCAGCCAGGTGGAGGCGCTCGCCGCGCGGCGGACCGATCCGTATTCGGCGGCGGCGGTGCTCATGGAGCAGGCACTCAAGCGATGAAGGCGGTCCTCGATCACGTCGGAATCGCGGTACGCGACATCGAGGCGGCGCTGGCGTTCTACCGGGATGCGCTCGGCCTCGAGGTGGAGGCGCCCGAGGAGGTGCTCACCCAGCGTGTCCGGGCGCGGCACATTCCCGTCGGCGGCGCGAGGCTGGAGCTGCTCGAGGCGACGGCGCCCGATTCGGCGATTGCCACGTTCATCGAGAAGCGCGGTCCCGGTATTCATCACATCACGCTGCGCGTCGAGGACATTCGCGCCGCGCTCGAGCACCTCAAGGCGCGCGGCGTCCGTCTGGTGGATACCGAGCCCAGGCCCGGCGCCGAGAACGCGCTGGTGGCCTTCATCCACCCGTCGGCGGCGCACGGCGTGCTGGTGGAGCTGAAGCAGGCGGCGCTGCGCGGACCGGTCCTCGACGTGAAGCGGCTTCCGTTCGGCGACCTGCAGCTCACCGTGCTGCACGACGGCGGCTTCCGCCTCGACGGCGGCGCGATGTTCGGTGTCGTGCCGCGTCCTCTCTGGGAGAAGCTGGCCACGCCCGACGATCGGCATCGGATTCAGCTGGCGATGCGGCCGGTGCTGGTCGAAACCGAGTGGGGGCGCATGATCGTCGACTGCGGCGTCGGCGACAAGATGCCGCCCAAGCTGGCCGACATCTACGGCCTCTCGCGAGAGCGCCATCTCGATCACGCGCTCGCGGAAGTCGGGCTGACCTCCGAGTCGATCGACTTCGTGCTGGCCACGCACCTGCACTTCGATCACTTCGGCGGCGCCACGGTCCGCGCGGACGGCGTGCTCCGGCCGCGCTTCACGCGGGCCGAGTACCTGATCCGCGCGGCGGAGTGGGAGGACGCCACGCATCCGCACGAGCGCAACCGGGCGAGCTATCTGCAGGATGATTTCGTGCCGCTGAAGGAGGCCGGCGTGGTGCGGTTCTTCGACGGCGACATGACGATCAAGCCCGGTGTGCGCGTCGAACGAAGCGGCGGCCACACCGGTCAGCACCAGGTGGTCTATTTCGAGTCAGGCGGCAGGACGGCGGTCTTCGTCGCCGACATGATTCCCACGACTGCGCATCTGCAGGACCCATGGGTGATGGGCTACGACCTGTTTCCCATGGACACGCTCGCGTTCAAGCGCCGGTTCATCCGCGAGGCGATCGCGCGCGAGTATCTGATCTTCTTCGAGCACGACCCGCAGGTGTCGGCCGGCTACATCCGCGAGGATGAGCGCGGCCGCCGGTTCGTGGAACAGGTGCTGTAAAATAGCGGGTCCACCAGACATATGGAACGAGTCCAGATCGGCATCATCGGCGGCAGCGGTCTGTACGACATGGCGGAGGTCACCGACCGCACCGAGGTGACGCTCCAGACTCCCTTCGGCGAGCCGTCGGGGCCGTATGTGATCGGCACGCTGCGCGGCAAGCGCGTGGCCTTCCTGGCACGGCACGGGGCCGGGCATCGCTACTCGCCATCGGAACTGAACTTCCGCGCCAACATCTTCGGCCTGAAGATGCTGGGCGTCGAGTACATCCTCTCGGCGAGCGCGGTCGGCAGCCTCAAGGACGAGTACGCGCCGCTGCACATCGTCATTCCCGATCAGTTCATCGATCGCACGAAGGGCCGCGCCAGCACCTTTTTCGGCCGCGGGCTGGTCGCGCACGTGGGGTTCGCCCACCCGTTCTGCAAGGTGCTCAGCGGGATCGCGTACGAGAGCGGCACGCGCGCGGGGGCGAGGATCCATCGCGGCGGGACCTACGTGTGCATGGAGGGGCCGCAGTTCTCGACGCTGGCCGAGTCGCGGCTCTACCGCTCGTGGGGCGCCGACGTCATCGGCATGACCAACCTGCAGGAAGCGAAGCTGGCGCGCGAGGCCGAGATCTGCTACACGACGATCGCGCTCGTCACCGACTACGACTGCTGGCATCCGGACCACGATTCGGTGACGGTGGACATGATCGTCGCCAACCTGACGCAGAACGCGAAGACCGCGCAGCGGATCATTGCCGGCGCGGTGGACGCGCTGCCCTATGAGCGGTCGTGCGAATGCGCGTCGGCGCTCAAATACGCGCTCATCACCCGGCCGGACGCGATTCCGGCCGAGACCCGGCAGGCGCTGGCGCCGATCGTCGGCAAGTACCTGCAGGCGACGTGACGCCGGGATTGACGAGGGAACGAATGACCGCCCGTGGCACGAGGGCCGCCGCGCCGGTCGACCGTCGCCGCTCGTCCGGCCGTACCAGCACAGAGAGGACACACGCAGAATGAACACCCGACGGTTCGATGTCACGGCGATCGGCAATGCGATTGTGGATGTCATCGCCCAGGCTGAAGATTCGCTGCTCGAGCAGCACAACCTGCCCAAGGGGGCGATGAACCTGATCGACGCCGCGACGGCCGAGAAGCTCTATGCGATTATGGGCCCCGGCAAGGAAGCCTCCGGCGGATCGGCGGGCAACACCGTTGCCGGCATCGCCGCGCTCGGCGGCAGGACCGCCTATATCGGCAAGGTGGCTGACGATCAGCTCGGCCAAGTGTTCACGCACGACATTCGCGCGGTCGGGGTGACCTACGACACCGCGCCGCTGGTGGGCGGCCTGCCGACGGCGCGCAGCCTGATCTTCGTCACGCCCGACGCGCAGCGCACCATGCAGACGTTCCTCGGCGCCACCACGCAGCTCGGACCCGAGGACATCAACATGGACTACATCATCTCGTCGAAGGTGGTGTACCTCGAAGGCTACCTGTGGGATCAGCCGCGCGCGAAGAGGGCGATGCTCGACGCGGCGTTGAAGGCCAGGGAACACGGCGTGAAGGTGTCGCTCACGCTGTCCGACGCCTTCTGCGTCGCCCGATTCCGCGACGAGTTCCTCGAGCTGGCCGAGAAGCACGTCGACATCCTGTTCGCCAACGAGAGCGAGATCCTCTCGCTCTACCAGACCGACGACTTCGACACGGCGCTGCAGCACGTGCGCACGCACTGCGAGATCGCGGCGCTGACCCGCAGCGAGAAGGGCTCGGTGGTGGTGAACGGCAACGAGGTCCACGTCATCGATGCGGTGAAGGGCGTGAAGGTGGTCGATACCACCGGGGCCGGCGACGCCTACGCGGCGGGATTCCTGTACGCCTACACCCAGGGCTTCGACCTCGCGACGTGCGGGAAGCTCGGCAGCGCGATGGCGGCGCAGGTCATCAGCCACTACGGACCGCGCTCCGAGGTCGCCGACATCAGGAGAATCGCGGCCTCGATCCTCTAGAGCCTTCGGCAGGAGCGTCCGAACGCAGCCGCCGCGGGGCGGCGGCTGCATCCCCGGAGCGATCGATGACGCGCGAGGCGGACTCGATATCGGGCAGGAATGCCGTCAGGAGTCCGATCGCCGGCAGGAACGAGCAGACCTTGTAGACGAAGTCGATGCTCGTGGCGTCGGCAAGCTGTCCGAGCAGCGCCGCGCCGATCCCGCCGAAGCCGAACGCAAATCCAAAGAACAATCCCGAAACCGCGCCCACCCGTCCGGGCACGAGCTCCTGCGCGAACACCACGATGGCCGAGAACGCCGAGGCCATGACCAGCCCGACGATGACCGCCAGGACGTCGGTCCAGAACAGGTTCGCGTAGGGGAGCAGCAGCGTGAACGGGAGCACGCCGAGGATCGACACCCACATCACGTACTTGCGGCCGATGCGGTCGCCGACCGGACCGCCGATGAACGTGCCGGCCGCGGCGGCGCCGAGGAACAGGAACAGGTGGAGCTGCGCGCTCTGCACCTCGACGCCGAACTTGTCGATCAGGTAGAACGTGAAGAAGCTGGTGATGCTGACCAGATACACGTTCTTCGAGAACACCAGCAGCATCAGGATCACCAGCGCCGTCCTCACGCGCGCCTTCGACAGCCCGGTCTGCGCGGCGGCGGCCGCGGCCTTCGTGTGCACGACGATGTGGCCCTTGTACCAGGCGCCGACGCGCACCAGGATCAGGATGGCGATGAACGCCACCAGGGCGAACCACGCGATGCTGTGCTGCCCGAACGGCAGGACGATGAACGCCGCGAGCAGCGGGCCGGTGGCCGAACCGGCGTTGCCGCCGACCTGGAAGAGCGACTGGGCAAACCCGTGGCGGCCGCCCGACGCGAGCCGCGCCACGCGCGACGACTCGGGGTGGAAGACCGAGGACCCGATGCCGACCAGCGCCACCGCGACGAGCACGGCCGCATAGGTCGGCGCGACCGCCAGGAGCAGCAGGCCGACGAGTGTGAACCCCATGCCGATTGCCAGCGAGTAGGGCTTCGGCCGCTTGTCGGTCATCAGACCGATCACCGGCTGCAGCAGCGAGGCGGTGATGGTGTTGGTGAAGGTGACGAGGCCGATCTGGCTGAAGTCGAGCCGGTACGCGGTCTTCAGGATCGGATAAACCGCGGGCAGCACCGACTGGAGCAGGTCGTTCAAGCCATGACAGAGACTGATCGCGCTCAGAATGCCGAGCGCGGCCCGGGGCGCCGCCGAATGTGGCCGGGCGGCAGCGGCAGGAGACGCCATTCCCGACCAGAGTACTCGCCCGCGGCCCGAACGCTCAACCGGCGCTGCGAGGGCCGCCAAGTACCGCGCTTGTCCGCCTGCCCGCGATGGACGAAGATCAGCGGACGTCGGAGGTCATCATGCGCGCGACTCATGTCCTGCTTGTCTCGGTGGCATTCGCGCTGGCTGTCTTCCTCGAGTCCGGCTCGAGCCAGACCGCTGTCGCGGTCTTCGAGCACGTCAACGTCATCCCGATGGATCGCGAGCGCGTAATCGAGGATCGCACGGTCGTCGTCCGCGACGGCCGCATCGCCGAAATCGGCGGCGGCGAGGTCGCCGTGCCGGCCGGCGCCGCGCGGATCGACGGACGCGGGAAGTTCCTCATCCCGACGCTTGCCGAGATGCATGCGCACGTGCCGGCCGAACGCGAACAGGCCGAGCGCGTGCTGTTCATGTACGTCGCCAACGGCATCGGAACGATCCGCAGCATGCTTGGCGATCCCTCCCACTTCACGCTGAGAGAACGCGCCGTCAAGGGCGAGATCGTCGCGCCGACGATGTACCTGTCGGGTCCGTCCTTCAACAACAAGACTGCCGCGACCCCGGCGGCCGCATCGGCGCTCGTCGTCGAGCAGAAGAAGGCCGGCTACGATCTGCTGAAGATCCATCCGGGCGTGCCGCGCGACGCGTTCGACGCGCTGGCGAAGACGGCCGACATGCAGGGCATTCGATTCGCCGGCCACGTCCCCGCCGCCGTCGGGCTGCAGCGTGCGCTCGAGGCGAAGTCCTGGACGATCGATCATCTCGACGGCTACGTCGAGGCGCTGGCCGGGCCGGACGCGCCCGCGGGACAGCTCTTCGGCATCAATCTGATCGACCGGGTGGACGAAGCGAGACTTCCGGCACTGGTCGAGCGGACGAAGGCCGCGGGCACGTGGGTGGTGCCGACGCAGGTGCTCATCGAGAACTGGTACGGACCGGACGACGTGGGTGCGATGCGGAAGCGGCCCGAGATGCAATACGTCCCGGCCGACCAGGCGAATCAGTGGGTCGCGGTCAAACAGAAGAACATCCAGGCGTACCCGGCCGAGCATCGTCAGCGATACATCGCCCTGCGCCGCCGGATCCTCAAGGCCCTGCACGACGGCGGCGTCGGCGTGCTGCTCGGATCCGATGCGCCGCAGACGTGGAACGTGCCGGGGTTCTCGATCCACCGCGAGCTGGCGACGTATGTCGCGGCCGGGCTCACGCCCTACCAGGCGCTGGCCACCGGGACCCGCGCCGTGGCCGCGCACCTCGGGACGAGCGATCGCACCGGGACCGTCGAGGTCGGCAGGCGCGCCGACCTGGTCCTGCTCGACGGCAACCCGCTGCAGGCAATCGCCAACACGTCCCGGATCGCCGGCGTGATGATCGGCGGGCGGTGGCTTCCGAAGAGCGAGATCGACCGGCGGCTGCAGGAGGCTCGTGCGGCGGCCGGCACCAACTGATCGACGAGCGGCGGCCTGAAACGAGGGCGGGAGAACCGCGCTTCAGCGATCGAAGGACTCGCGTCGGCCCGATTCCGACAACCGGATCACGTACCGTTGAAGGTCGCGCGCGAAGAGCTCCCGCAGCTCGGCGAGGCTGCCTGCACCGCCGTAGCTGATCGCCGAGCAGAGGTGCTTGAGCATGTCGCGGATGATCGGCCGCACCGATCCGCGCGCGGGCACGCTGATCTCCATGCCTTCGGCGCCGAGGGCCTCGACGTCCGCCGATTCGGCGTCCTCGACGTCGAGCCGGTCGACGATTGCCTGCAGCGACGCCATGCCGCGGAAGACCTTGAAGGGGACCTTCACGGTCTTGTGCGAATCGGGGATGACGACCGGCTTCTGCACGGTGTCGCCCGGCGTTTCGAGTGTGCCGGCGAACATGCTGCCGAGCATCACGGTATCGCCGCCGAAGAGCAGCGCCTGGACGATCGCGCCGTCGCGCCTGATCCCGCCGTCGGCGATGAGCGGCACATGCGGTCCGGCGGCGGCTCGGCAGGCGACCAGCGCTTCGACCTGGGGCACGCCGAAGTTGGTGTTGAGGCGGGTGGTGCAGCCGCCGCCCGGGCCGATGCCGACCTTGACGCCGTTGACGCCGCGCTCGATGAGGAAGCGGGTCCCTCCCGGAGTCGCCACGTTCCCGGCGATCAGCTCGACGCCGTCGAACTGCTTGCGGAATGCCTCGATGGCGCGGCCCATCACGGCTGAGTGGCCGTGTGCGATGTCGATGACGATCACGTCGGCGCCGGCGCGGATCAGTTCCGCGGCGCGCTCGAGGTAGTCGCCCTTGGCGCCGATCGCCGCGCCCACACGCAGCCGTCCCTGAGCGTCGCGCGAGGCGAACGGCAGCCGCTTCTGTTTGACGAGGTCTGCCGCGGTGACCAGACCGATCAGCGTGTTGGCCTTGTCGACGAGCGGCAGCTTCTTGATCTTGCCGTCGCGCATGACGGCTTCGGCGGTCGCGGCGTCGGGAACGCCTTCCCGCACGATCAGCCGCTCGCGCGGCGTCATCCGTTCGGCGACCGTCCCGGGCGTCTCGACGAAGCGCAGGTCTCGTGCGGTCAGCAGGCCGAGCAGGTGCCGGCTCTCGTCGACGACCACGAGCGTGCCGATGCCGGTACGGCGCATCATCTCGCGGGCCTCGGCCAGCGACGCGCCCGGCCTGATGGTGTACGGGTCGGCGATGATGCCGTGCTGACGGCGCTTGACGCGCTCCACCTCGCGGACCTGCGGCTCGATGTCGCCCGACCGGAAGCCGCGGTCGATGATCCCGATCCCGCCTTCCTCGGCCACGGCAATTGCCATCTCGGCGCGCGTGATGGTGTCCATGTTGGCCGAGATGATCGGCCGCTTCAGCGTGATGCGTTCGGTGAGCCGCGACGACAGATCGATCGTGGCGGGATCGCGTCGTTCGACGATGCTGTACTGCGGGGTGAAGAGAAAGTCGTCGAACGTACAGCCGCGGACGATGTGCAGGAGGTCGGTCACGTGGTCAGAACGATATGCGCCGGGAAGCGGCGCCACGCCGCGAGTGTACTACGACAGCCGCAGGGCGCCGGCCGCGGCCGTGTACACGACGCCGGCAGTGACGAGCGCCGTCGAGAAGCCCCAGTTCATCGCGATGAACACCGCGAGCGTTGCGCCGACCACCGAGAATGCGCCGTTCAGCCCCCAGCCCCACGCGATGATCTCGGGCCGGCGCGCTGCCAGCAGGCGCATGCCGCCGGGCAGCGGAATGCCGAGCAGCACGCCGAGCGGCAGCAGGATCGCCACCGCCAGCGCGATGCGGAGCGGGAGCGGCCAGGCAATCGCGGCGTCGATCACTGCCGGAATGACGAACGGCGCGGCGAAGGCGGCGAGCGCGATACCGCCGAGCGCGCGCCATGTGGCCGGTCTTACCCGCGCCCGATCGACGCGCCGGCTGATCAGGCTGCCGAGACCGGTGCCGAGCAGCAGCGAGAACAGCGTGACGGTGAGCGAATACACCGGGTGCCCCAGCAGCAGCACGAAGTGCTGGAGCAGCGCCACCTCGAGCAGCATGAAGCCGGCGCCCAGTGCGCCGAAGTAGGCGAGCCATCCCGCCCACCCCGCGCCGGGACGTTCGGCCCCGACGAGCAGCGGTCCGACGACGAAGATCAGCACGAGAGCGGCGGAGATGCCGAACAGCGTGAGCAGCGCACTCAGGCCGTTGCCGAACAGCATGGTCCTGCCGAACGCGGTCTGGAACTGGTTCGCGAGCCGGGTGGTGTGGAAGAAGAACGGCCGATCGTCGGTCGTGGGGCGGATGTCGAGCGGATACTCGGACCAGAACTTCTCTGGATCGGCGGCCAGGATCAGGCGGCGGTAGTCGGCGGCGCTCGTCCGCGTCCGCGCCATCTCCACCGGATCGGCCGCCACGTGATCGGGCTCGATGCCCGGCGCGTACAGGATCGCGAACCCGAGATCGTGGGCGACCCGCCGCAGCGTCTCGGCCTCGGCCGCGGTGAACGGCGACTTCTTCAGGATGAACGTGGCGACGCGATCGTAGCGGACGACGGCCAGGTGTCTGGCGGCGTCGAGACCGCGCGCCGCGCAGGCCTCCTGTGCGAGAGAGACGAGACGCAGGCCGTCGAACACCCAGCGCGTGATCGTGAGAAGGCCGCGATCCGTGAGGTGATCCAGGTACTCCCCGAACGCTTCGGCGGTGTAGAGCGAGTTCTCGGTCAGCGTGTAGGCGCCGGCCGCCGTTGCCGCCCACGTGTCGACGAGCGATGCCTGGATGACGTCGTAGCGCCCCGGGCTGCGTCGCACGAAGCTGCGGCCGTCGTCCACGTGGATGGTCACACGCGGATCTTGGTAGATCCCGCCGGAGTACGCGCGGAAGCGGTCCTGCATGATGTCGCGGGCGATGATCGGGTTGATCTCGACTCCGTCCACCTGGGTCGCGCCGAAGACGAGCGCGGAGAGCAGATCGCGCCCGCCGCCGGGACCGATGACCAGCGCCGAGAACCCTTGCCCGCCTTCGACCAGGTGATAGCCGAGCGACGTCAGCTCGTAGCGCAGGTAGCGCGCGTCCGGGATGCGGCCCGTGCCTTTCACGATGGGAGTCGAAGCCGCTGAATCGATATCCATGAACAGCGACTCGATGCGCGGTCCGTTGTAGCGCGGGCTGAGAGACCAGTCGCCATGCGGGCGGTCGTAGACGGCGACACGGGAAAACGAGTTCCACTTGCTGAAGAGCACACGGTCGCCGACATGGCCCTTGGTGTCGACTACGGCAAACGGCTCGCGGCCGGCAAGCTGGGCCGTTGCCGGAACAACGAGAATCGATAGCGCCGCGAACAGGACGCGCCGGCGGACGTCTGCAGCGGCGAAGCACAGCGACGCAGCCAGCGAGAGCGTGGCTGCGGTCAGGACGACCCCCGGCGCCCCCAGCTCGTTCAACAAGGGGATCAGCAGCAGGCACCCCAGCGCGGCGCCGATCAGGTCGGACGCATAGAGGACGTCGATCCGATCGGCCAGCCGGGCGAACGCCAGGGATATGACGGCCCCGCCGGTAAAGAAGGGCAGCGAGGCCAGAACATAAATCGCAATCATCAGGAACAAGTTCCGGGGCGAGTAGTCGAGGCCGACGCGGATGCGCAGCAGGAGCGCGAGCGCCGTCAAAGTCGCTGTGCCGTGCAGCAGCGCTCCGATGGTCAGCAGAGTCTGCGTCCGCGATCGTGCGAGGCGGTGGCGCAGCACGTAGACGAGCACGCCGCTGGCGCTGAGGCCGAACAGCGCAATCGAAATCGCCAGGAAGGCGAAGTGGTAATACATCGTGACCGAGAAGATGCGCGTGAGCGCGAGCTCCGTCATGAGCAGGGCGGCCGAGACGGCGCCGATGCCGGCCAGTGACAGTCGACCGACACCGATGGTGTCGGGACCCGCCTGTTTTGTCATCGCTGCGAGTCTACATGCAGACCCGCAACCGCGCTGTGGGGCCGGAATGAAGGGCAAATACCTGGCATTTACCGCGGGATCCGTTCGAGCTGCCCACGACTGCCGCATCGGGCACACCCCTTGCACGAAGATGCATTGTCGTCAGTCCGTCCCGGCGGGACGGCGAGGTCCGCCGTAGCACACGGCGGCGGCGGTCCGGGTAGGAGGTTGTAGTGAGTCGGTCCGTCCTGCTCTTTGCGTGTGTCCTGGCTGGCAGTGTTGCGGGCGCACAGACGCTCCAGCCCGATACGGCCCTCAACGGCAGCGTCGCGGCCAGCACGGCGGCGACTGTGCCCGCGCAGACAAAGCCCACCTTCCGCAGCAACGTCGATCTGGTTGCCCTCAACGTGGTGGTCACCGACAGCGACGAAAAATACGTCCTGGGTCTGGGCCCGGAGGACTTCGCGGTCTTCGAGGACGGCATTCAGCAGGATGTGTCGTTCTTCGGCGCGTCGGACGTGCCGCTCGACCTCGCGATTCTGCTCGACACGTCGGCCAGCATGACAGGGAAGATGGAGCTGGTGCAGCAGGCGGCCATCGGGTTCCTCGACACACTGCGCGCCGGCGACCGCGCGATCGTCGTCGACATCAAGGACGCCACCAAGGTCATGTATCCGCTCGGGTCGGACCTGGACGCGGCCCGACAGGCGATTCTGTCGACGGTTGCGCGCGGCGGGACGGCGCTCTACAACGGCACCTATCTCACGTTGAAGGAGATGGTGAAGGCGCGGCGCGCCAACAGCGAGGTCCGTCGTCAGGCGCTGGTGGTGCTGTCGGACGGCGAGGACACGGCGAGCCTTGTCTCGTACGACGATCTGATGGACCTGGCGAAGCAGTCGGGGATCGCGATCTACACCATCACGATGCGCTCGAAGTCGCTCGCGTCGCAGGTCTCGCGCGGCCGCTCCTACTTCTCGCAGTCCGAGTTCGGCATGAAGGCGCTGGCGCAGGAGACCGGGGCCCGCGCGTTCTTTCCGACCGAGTTGAGCGAGCTGTCGGGTGTGTACGCCTCGATCGCCGAAGAGCTGGCCACGCAATACGCGATCGGCTACTCGCCGAAGAATCCTAGGGCCGACGGGACGTATCGACGCGTGATCGTTCGCGTCAACGACAAGCCGGGCGTTCGCACCCGCACGCGAGCCGGCTATACGGCCCCGCGCGCGCAGCGCTCGGCATCGGTGCTTCCGGCGACCCATTAGAGCTCTCGTCCCGCAACCCACTAGAATTGGCGGGTGCTTGCACCCGCTGCCGCGCTGGCGTCGCTCGTCTGGCTGGTGCTGCTGCTCACGGGCCCGCTCGCGCCCACGCCGCTGGCGGCGCTGATCTATGCAGCGGGGTCGGTGCTCTGCCACCAGCTTCCTGAGCGATCGCTTTACCTGGCTGGCGTCCAGCTGCCCGTTTGCGCGCGCTGTCTCGGCATCTATGCCGGTGCGGCCGCTGCTGCCTGCGCCTGCGTGCTCGCCGGAGCCCTCAGGGTTCCGGCATCGCGCCCGGCTCCGAGTCCGAGATTGGCTCGTCGAATCTTTCTTGCCGCCGCTGTTCCGACGCTGTTGACCGTCGCGTTCGAATGGAGCGGGGTGTGGCGCGGCTCGAACCTGATTCGGGCGTGCGCGGGGATCGCCCTCGGCGCCGGCGGTGCACTCGTGGTGATGAGCGCGTTGGCTACGTTAAACTACAGCGAATGCCTGCGACGACGGCCGATCGAGCCCAGCCGGATACGACCACGTACCTGATTTGCGCCGCGGCGTGGCTGATCCCCGGCGCGGGACACCTCTGGCTGGGCCGCCGCCAGAAGGGCATCGTCTTCCTCGTCGCGCTGACGTTCATGTTCCTGTTCGGGCTGTGGCTCGAGGGGGCGCTGTTTCCGTTTCAGCTCGCGGAGCCGCTGGTCGCCCTGGGCGCGCTGGCCGATCTCGGCATGGGGCTGCCGTACATCATCGCGCGGGCGACGGGGGCCGGCGCCGGGCAGGTGGTGGCCATCACCTACGAGTACGGCAATACGTTCGTGATCGTCGCCGGGCTCCTCAACATGCTCGTCGTCCTCGACGCGTTCGACATCGCCAAGGGCCGCAAGTGACGAGTCATTTCGGACTGATGGTCGTGTTCGCGCTCTTCGTGTCGATCGTGTTCGCCACGCTCATGCGCGACGAGCCGCGCGAACAGTTGAAGTTCGCCGGCCGCCTGTTCCTTGGCTTCGTCGGCGCCGGCGTGCTCATCGGGTGGCTGCTGTATCCGCTGCCCCTGTGAGTTGAGCTGATGGAGCTGCAGGGTTCCGGAACGGCCACGGGCTACCGGTTTGCCATCGTGGTGTCCCGATTCAACGAAGCGGTGACGGAAGGGCTGCTGGCGGGGGCGCGCGCGGCGCTCGACGAGGCGGGGGTGCGCCCCGACGACATCACGCTCGTCCGCGTGCCCGGAGCGTTCGAGATTCCGGTCACCGCCCGGCGTCTCGCCGATACCGGCCGGTTCGATGCCATCATCTGTCTGGGCTGCGTCATCAAGGGCGAGACGATGCACTTCGAGTACATCGCCTCGTCGGTCGCGCAGGGCATCATGGACGTCGGCACCTCCACGGGAGTGCCGGTGACCTTCGGCGTGCTGACGACGCTGACCGACGAGCAGGCGGAGGTCCGCGCCGCGCCCGGGGACGGCAACAAGGGCCGCGAGGCCGCCATCGCCGCGGTGGAGATGGCCACGCTGTGGCGCCACATCGGCGAGGCGGGACTGCATGAACAGTGAGCCGTCGCCGCCGATGACCCCGCCCGAGTCGCGGCATCGCGCCCGCGAGTCCGCGGTGCAGATGCTGTATCAGTGGGAAGTCGGCCGCTCGTCGATCGACGACGTGGTCCGCACGTTCTGGGAGCACCCGCCCGAAGGCGCGCCGATGAACGGGGAGCTGCGCGCCTTTGCGACGACGCTGGCGAAAGGCACCGCGGAGCGGGTGGCCGAGCTCGATCCGCTCATCGTGGATGCCGCCCGGCACTGGCGCATCGAGCGGATGAACGTGCTGGATCGACTGATTCTGCGTCTCGCCGTCTACGAGTTCCTGCACGAGCCCGAAACGTCCGGGAAGGTGATCATCAACGAAGCGCTCGAACTGGCGCGATCGTTCAGCGCCGATGATTCGGTGCGCTTCATCAACGGCGTCCTCGACGCCATCCGCCGTACGCTGTCACGCGAATGAGCACAGACGAGTCCGATCAGGTCAGACAACGGCGCGCCAATCTCGAAGAGCTGAAGCAGCTTGGCGTCGACCCGTATCCGCACCGGTTCGAGGGAGCCACGCCCATCGGCACGATCGTCGCCGAGCACGGCGCGAAGACGGCCCAGGAGCTCGAAGCCACGCGGATCACCGTCAGGACCGCCGGCCGCATCCTCGCGATCCGCGGGTTCGGCAAGGCCGGCTTCCTCCAGCTGTCGGATGGCAGGTCGCGCATTCAGGCCTACGTCCGCCAGGACTCGGTCAGCGCCCACGACTTCTCGGTGTTCAAGCTGCTCGATCTCGGCGACTGGGTGGGCGTCGACGGGTATCTGTTCCGGACGCGGACCAACGAGTTCAGCATCCACGTCACGTCGCTGACGTTCCTCGCCAAGTGTCTGCTGCCGCTGCCCGAGAAGTGGCACGGGCTGCAGGATATCGAGACCCGGTACCGGCAGCGGTATCTCGACCTGATCGTCAATCCGGATTCGCGCCGCGTTTTCGAGGTGCGCAGCCGCGCGGTCGCCGCCTTCCGCGAGTTCCTGATCGCGCGCGGGTTCGTCGAAGTCGAAACACCGATGATGCAGCCGATTCCGGGCGGCGCGCTGGCGCGGCCCTTCGTCACGCACCACAACGCGCTCGACATGCGCCTCTACATGCGCATCGCGCCGGAGCTCTATCTGAAGCGGCTGACGGTCGGCGGCATCGAGCGGGTGTTCGAGATCAACCGCAACTTCCGCAACGAGGGGATCTCGACGCAGCACAACCCCGAGTTCACGATGCTCGAGTTCTACTGGACCTACGCCGACTACCGCGACCTGATGTCGTTCACCGAGGAGATGCTCCAGTACGTCGCGCAGAAGTCCGTCGGCACCGATCAGCTGACGTTCGGCGGGCACGCCATCTCGCTGGCGCCGCCGTACCGGCGGCTCTCGCTGCGCGAGTTCGCGGCCGAGGCCGCGGCGAGGAAGCTGGGAACCCCCGTGGCGGCCTCCGATCTGCGCTCGGCCGAAACCGCCCGTGCGCTGGCGGAGAAGCTGAGTGTCGCCGTGCCTCCGAGCAGCGGGCCCGGCAAGATCGCGGCAGAGATTTTCGAGGCGCTGTGCGAAGAGGATCTCGTGCAGCCGACCTTCGTCCACGACTTTCCGACCGAGGTCTCACCGCTCTCGAAGCAGAAGCCCGACGATCCCCACACCGTGGAGCGCTTCGAGCTGTACATCGGGGGATTCGAGGTCGCCAACGCGTTCAGCGAGTTGAACGATCCGGTGGAGCAGCGGCGCCGTTTCGAGGAGCAGCTCCGCCAGCGGGCGGGCGGCAACGAGGAAGCGCACGTGATGGACGAGGACTACATCCGCGCGCTGGAGTACGGGCTGCCGCCGACCGGAGGGGAGGGCATCGGCATCGATCGCATGGTCATGCTGCTGACCGACAGCCCGTCGATCCGCGACGTAATCCTGTTCCCGCTGATGCGTCCGCGTTAGCGCAGCTGAATCGTGACGACCTTCTCCGACGGGACCGGCCGGCCGTTGAGCCTGGCCGGGGTATAGAGCCACTCACGCGCGGCCTGGAGAACCAGCCGGTCGTACAGCGGATGCGACGTCTGCTGCATCGTGGCGCTGACGACGCGGCCGTCGACGCCGATCAGGACGCGAACCGATGCCGTCGGACCGCCCAGGCCTGAGATGCCGGACGGCACCGGCGGGATCGTCTGCCGCAGGGCCACCGGCTGGATCACGTCCGCGGACGCCGGCGGATTGGGCGTTGCCGCCTCGGCGCGATCAGCGGATGAAGGCACCTCGGATGGAGACGTGGGCGCCGGGGCCTCGTCGAGAGAAGATCCCGCGGCAGCGGTGGCCGCTGCCGCAGGCGGGGGGAGCGGTGGCGCCAGGGCCGCCGCGGGTTCTGCCGGAGCCGGTGCCGTTGCCGTTTCCTGACGCGCCTTGCCGGCCTGCGCGAGCTCGATGAATCCAGTGGCGAGCGTGCGCAGGTCTTCGGCTTCCGGTGTGTCTTTGAAGCCCGGACTCGACGCGACTGTCACGACGAAGTCGAATTTCCGGAGGGCCTCTTCACGGACGCCGCTCTTGAACTGCGCGCGCGCCTCGTTGAAGGCCTTCCGCGCGATCGCCGGCAGCAGCTTCTTCTTGGCGTCGGCGACCAGCGCGACGAAGCGCGGCGGCACCTCTTCCGCGGATGGCTCGAAGGTCGGCTGCAGCGTGATGAGCTGTTCGACCGCGCCGGCGGCGTCCTGCGCCCGGCCGAGCGCCAGCATGCACAAGGCCTTGTACTGTTGCGCCTCGGGCGCGTCCACGGCCGTCAGGACGCTCAGCGCTTCTTCGTAGTTGGCGGCGTCGTACAGCGCCCTGGCTTTGGCCAGCGGTTCCTGCGCAAGCGCCGTCGTGGCATACAGCACGAGGCCAACGCCGCAAAGCAGATGAAGTCCGCGGGAAAGCGCCTCGTTCATCGCTGCCTCATGTCGACCGAGATTCGGTTGCGCTCTTTCATCGTGACGATGGTGCTCACCCGGCGCTCACCGAGCTGTGGATGACGGAACAGGAGCTCATGCGGCCCGAGCGTCTGGGGAAGATTGCCGATCGGCGTCTCGCCCACACGCGTGCCGTCGATGAACACTTCCGCCCACGGAATGGCGTTGATGCTCAGCGGCGCCCGAGGCAGGTCGACGGGTAGTGTGGCCGTCTGTCCGGCCGTTACACGAACCGATTGCGACACCTGGAAGCCAACCGAATCGGCGGCCAGCTCGAGGTGGTGCTCGCCGGCCGGCAACATGATCCGGTCCATGTCGCTGGTGCCGATCAACCGGCCGTTCTCGAACACCCGGATGCTGATCGGCGCGACGATCCGGATCGAACCCGGTATCGCCTGCGTGCCGCCGAAGAACAGGGAAGCGGTGGTCCCGGATTCGATCTGGACGGTGCGCGTGTAGGTCGTCCCGCGCGCGCGGACGACGACGTTGTGCTGGCCGACAGGCAGATCGCTCAGCGTGAGCGGCGTGACGCCGCGCTCCTGGCCGTCGACCAGGACCGGGCTGCCCGGCTGGTCGGTGGCCACCGAGAGACTGCCCGTCTCGACGACCGGCGCCGGCGTATCTGCCCAGGTGATGTGGTGAACGGTGGTGTCCCCGTTCGTGACGGCCACCGGCAGTTCCTTGATGTTCGACCCGTGCTGCACCGTCAGCGAATAGCGGCCGGGCGGCATCGACAGGGACAGGGGCGTGACGCCGCGTGTCGTACCATCGACGCGCACCTCGGCGCCGGGAGGATCGGATTCGACCCGCAGGCTGCCTTCGGCGGCCGCCAGGGGCAACGGCCACCCGTCTTTCCAGTACACTCCAGCAGTGACCAGCGCGACGGCGGCCACGCCAAGAAGGACGCCTGCAGCCAGTCGGGGGGATTTCGGCGTGCGAACGGAGGCAGGGTCCTTGACCGTAACCGCAGTCTCTTCCGCGAACTCCAGGGTGGCGTCGGGAACCGTCGCCTCGGTCCTGGCGGGAGCCCGTTTTCCGAACGCGGCAACTATCTTGGTTTTGGGCACTGAAGAACGCACGGCGAGTGCGCTAGCGTGCTACGTGCCAAGATGAGGTGTGAAGTTCGGCCGAATCTCTGGCGGTCGCGTGAACAAGTCTGCCAAAGCGTGGACTCTTGTCACGCGAGGTTCGGACTATTGCTATCGGCTGACTTGAAGAGGAGCTGGGCTCCGGATGGTTAAAGCGTCGTGACATTCGAGTTGTTCGTCGCCTTGCGGTACCTGCTCGCACGCCGGCAGCACACGTCGATCTCGCGCGTGTCGCTGTTCTCGACGATCGGCGTGGCCGTCGGGGTCCTGGCGCTCATCGTGGCGCTCGCGCTGATGACCGGGCTGCAGGGCGAGCTGCGCAACCGCATCCTCGGCTCGACCGCCCACATCTATGTGTGGAAGACGGGCGGGATTGCCGACTATCACGCCGAGGTCGAACGGCTGAGCCGGTTCCCCGGCGTGGCCGGAGCCGGACCGGCCATCTTCGGCAAGGCCATCGTGTCGAGCTCGACGGCCAACGCCTTCATCACCCTCAAAGGCGTCGACCCCGGACTCGAGGGAAGCGTGACCGACATCGCCCGCACCATGCAGCAGGGCACGTTGAGCGCCCTCGATCCGACCGAAGGCGATGAGGCCGAGCGGCCGGGCATCCTGCTCGGGCGCGACCTGGCGAAACAGCTCGACGTCGGCGTCGGCGACCTCGTCGATCTGACCACGCCGACGGCGACCCTGACCCCGGGCGGCATCATGACCCGCGGCAGGACCGTCCGGGTGGCCGGCATCTTTGCCCTCGGCCTCTTCGAGTTCGATTCGGCGTACGGCTTCGTCTCGCTCGACCTCGCCAAGCGGCTGCTCGCCCGGGAGGAGCCGGAGCTCATTCAGCTCCGCGTCGACGACATCTACGCCGCGCGCGACATCGCGACGCAGATCCAGGACGAGCTCGGCGCGATGTATTCGGCCGACGACTGGTCGCGCATGAACCAGTCGCTCTTCTCGGCGCTCTGGCTCGAGAAGATGGCGATCTCCATCACCATCGGCCTCATCGTCATGGTCGGCGCGCTGAACATCATCTCGTCGCTGATTCTCCTCGTCCGCCAGAAGAGCCGCGACATCGCCATCCTCAAGACGATGGGGACGTCGTCGCGGCGGGTGATGGGCATCTTCATGATGCAGGGCCTGGTGATCGGCGTGGTCGGCACCACGGTCGGCGGTGTCTGCGCCTTCGCGCTGTGCTGGGTCCTCGATCGCTATCAGCTCATCCCGATTCCCATGGACGTCTACCAGGTCTCGCACGTGCCGTTCGTCGTGCTGCCACTCGACCTGCTGACCGTGGTCGTCGCGACGATCGTCATCTGCTTCCTGGCGACGATCTACCCGTCACGTCAGGCCTCGGCGCTCGATCCCGTGCAGGCGCTGCGCGCGGAATGACGTGATGGCGTTCGTCGACGTCAGCGGTCTGAACAAGTCGTACGAGGTCGGCATGCGGCGTCTCCACGTGCTGCGCGATCTCGAGATCTGCGTCGAACGCGGCGAGATGGTGGCGGTCGTCGGCGCGTCGGGCGTCGGCAAGAGCACGCTGCTGCACGTCCTGGGCGGACTCGACCGCGCGGATTCGGGGCATATTCGCGTCGGCGACACCGACCTTCGCGCGCTCAGCGACGCCGAGCTGGTCCAGTTCCGCAACCGCCACGTCGGGTTCGTGTTCCAGTTCCATCATCTGCTGCCCGAGTTCGATGCCGCCGAGAACGTCGAGATGCCGATGCGGATCGCGAGGCTTCCGTTGAAGGAGGCGCGCGCGCGCGCGATCGAGCTGCTCGGCCGCGTGGGGCTCGGCGAACGTCTGGAGCATCGTCCGGGCATGCTGTCGGGCGGGGAGCAGCAGCGCGTGGCAGTGGCCCGCGCGCTGGTGATGAGGCCGTCGCTGCTCCTGGCCGACGAGCCGACCGGCGATCTCGACGAGCACACCGCCGATTCGCTGCACGAGCTGCTCCGCGAGATGCACCGCGAGCGCCAGCTCACGTCGATCATCGCCACGCACAACCCGCGGCTCGCGGCCGCCTGCGACCGCGTGCTGCGGATGGAGCGCGGGCAGCTGTGGCCCGCGTGATCTCGTTGGCGGTTGGCGGGCGTGTTTCGTGGTTCAACCACCAACCACCAATCAGGAGCTAGTTGGTGGACGCCGCGCTCGTCACGTGGTCCCAGTGACGGGCCGCGCGCTCGATCACGTCCTCGACGTCTTCTGCGAGAAGGAACCGATCCTTGACCAGCACGTTCGCGGCAGCGCGGATTCGCTGGAGGTAGTCATCGCGCCCCTTGTAGCGCTCTTCGATCGAGAGGCGCGGATCGCCCCGCGACTCGCGCTCGGCGCGTGTCGGCGCGAACGGCACGTACGATCCGAGCAGCGCGTAGGTGGTCGTCGGATTGCCGACGCGCGGGGCGCGGAAGTTCCAGCCCGTCGTCGTCGCCAGCGGGACCGAAAGCTCGGGGACGCGAATGCCCGCCACTTCGTTGCCGTCGGCATCGACCTGCGGCACGAGGAACGGCAGCGGTGTGAACGTGCCGCCGACCATCAGCCCGGGACCTTCGATGGTGCGCGGATCGCCAAGACCCGGGACGGCGGGGAAGCGCAGCGCCGCGCGCGGCACGAGCGTCTTGTCGCGCAGCCGCGGGTGGCGGCTGTCGGGCGGCCGTACGCCCGCCGACGCCCACTGGTGCGCGGCGCGCAGGAGGGCGCGCATGACGTTGGCCTGCGGCATGGGATTGGCCATGGCCTGCCCCGTGCCGAACGAGGGCGGGAACGCGGCCTCGACGTGCTGTGTGCCTGCCAGCAGATAGATGCGAACGTTGTCGGGGACGCGGGCATCGGCTTTGCCGTCGATCGTCGTATGCGTCAGCGCGGCGGCACGCCCCTGACCCCAGTACTCGACCGACGTGTTCGTGTAGATCACCTTCGGCATCTGTTCGGGCGTGTAGGCGGCGAGGATGCCGTCGCGCTCACCCTGCGCGTTGCGCTGCTCGAGATCGGTGAAGGGGAAGCGCGTCGCCGGGAAGGACGAATAGCCCGGCATCGCGAACCGTTCGTTGAATGACCCCTGACCCGCGCCCGCAATGTGGGCCCACACCAGATCGAACACGCGGCGATTCTGCTCGTCGACATTGAAGCCATCGTGCAGGAACTGTCGCAGGTAGCGGCCGCTCTGCGAGATGCCGAACACGTACGCCGACCGCCCGCGGACCGGCATGTCGCTGTTGCGGAGAAATGCCGATGCCGCGTCGCGGATGGCGGCGAGCCCCACGCCAGCGACCCGCGCCCCGCTTCCGGCGAAGTCGACTTCATAGACGCGGCCCGGTTCGAATCCGGAATCGAGAACAATGCGCGTGCGGCCGTTCGACACGTTGAACCGCCAGGACTCGCGCGGCAGCACGACGGGTTTGTCCCAGAAGCGATCGCGGACGCTCAGCGTGGCGGTTGGATCCTCCAGGCTCGCCGGCGAGTACGGCGGCATGTCGGGCGGCGCGATCTCGGTCCGCTTGTCGTCGGGGATGAACGAGATGCGGACGCGGCCGGGGACGTTGGAGATGGGCGCCGTTACGCGAAGCAGCGGCGGTTCCACATCGAATTGCCAGCCCACCCACACGAGGGTGTAACCGTCCCTCATCAAAAAGCCGTCGCCGAAGTCGCCGGGCGCGGTCGGGTCCTGGCTAGGACGCGCGCGGTTGAAGCGCCCGAGGATCCCCTTGCGTCCGCGGTTGGCGATCTCGAAGAGCAGCGTGCCGTTCCCGCGGGCGGGATCCACGGGCCGCAGGACGTAGAGGTCGGCGGTGAAATGCACGCGCCCATCGCTGGCGCGGGGCGCGGCGTCGAGGTCGGCGATGCGCTTGTTGTGCGGGTTGGCGGGATCGAGCGCGAAATGGATCGTGCCGGTGAGCTTCTCATAGGGCCCGACCGACCCGAAGGGCTGACCGTTGGCGACGACCTCGCGGGAGGCAATCGTCACCTTCTTGACCTCCGCGCCCGCGGATCCGGGCGCGAGCAGCACCACGAGCACGAGACCCCAGACGACACGGAAGCATGAACGACGCATCAACACTTCCTCCCAACCACGAAGACCAGGAAGCCCACGAAGCCGCATTCGTGCCGACGCGCGACGCGCGCGTCCGTGCCCTTCGGCAGCGGCGTCCAGGCCAGAAACCACGAACCAGCATTGGGACTGGTTCGGGGCGCGGCCCCGAACCAGGCCCGGGGTACCCGAACCTGACCCGGGGCCCGACCCGAACCCGGCCCCGAGCCTGCTCCGAACCGGCCCTGCGGACTGGCGCGAATTCCTCGCGCCGGCGCCTACTTCAGGCCAGACATTTCGAACACGGTCCTGGCCATCACCGAGTTGTCGTCGTTGCCGCGGCCGGCCGCCATGGTGGCGTGCACGAGCTGTTGAACGATGGCGGTGACGGGCGCTGCCGTCTGATACTCGGCCAGCGTCGCGACGACGTTGCGCATGTCCTTGGCGTACAAGTGCGTGTAGAACCCGGGCTTGTAGGTGTTCTTGAGCGCCCGTTCGCCGTGCACCTCGAGGACGCGGCTCTGGGCGAACCCGCCGAGCAGCGCCTCGCGCACCTTCGCGGGATCCACGTTCGCCTTGCGCGCGAGCGCCAGCGCTTCCGCGACGACGGCGAGGGTGCCGCCAATGACCATTTGATTGCAGAGCTTGCAGAGCTGCCCGGAGCCCGATTCGCCGATGTGGACGACTTTTTCGGGGTTCCCGAGCACGTCGAAGATCGGCTTGGCCTTCGCGAAGGCGTCCGCGTCGCCGCCGACCATGATCGAGAGCGTGCCGTTGATGGCCCCGATGTCGCCGCCGCTGACCGGCGCATCGAGCATCGTCCCGCCAAGGGCCTTGGCGCGTTCGGCCAGCCGTCGCGCCACGCCCGGCGCAATACTGCTCATGTCGATGACGAGCGTCCCCGGCTGCATTGCCGTGAAGACGCCGTTGGGGCCGTCGAGCACCAGCTCGACGTCGGGAGAGTCCGGCACCATCGTGATGATGATGGTGGCCTGACGTGCGACATCCGCCGGCGTGATGGCCCGAGTCGCGCCCGATGCCACGAGATCGTCGACGGGGTCCTGACTCCGGTTGTTGACGACCAGTTTGTACCCAGCTTTGACGAGATTCTTCGCCATGGGCCGGCCCATGAGTCCCAGCCCGATGAATCCGATGGTTTGTGACATGGCCTCAAATGGTAGATCGGGTTGCCTGGTGGTCAGTGGTTGGTGGTGGTCGTTGCGCGCGGCTCCGCACGGCCCGCCCGGGGAACCACGAACCGAAGACCACTGACGATCAACCACGAACCACCGACCAGCTAGGATCTCGGCATGCACATCGTCCTCGTTCTTGTGACCATCCGTCCGGAATTGCGGACGGAGTTCGAGCAGGCGCTGCTCCACAACGCGCGGGAATCGGTCCTGCGCGATCCGGGGTGCCGGAGATTCGACGTCAGCCACGATGCCGACGATCCGACGCGCTGGGTGCTGTACGAGGTCTACGACACTCCGGCGGCGCACGCCGCGCATCGCCAGTCGCCGCACTTCCTGGCGTACGACGCGGTCGCGCAGCGAGCGGTCGTCGAGAAGACCGTGTTCCGCTGTGTGGGCAGGCACGTTTCGTGAAGAGGGAGGCAAGAGGAAGCCTCGACGAGCCGATAAGGGTCATGACGGGGGACCGTGAGTCGCGCGAGGCCGATTCGGCGTCGTATGGAGGAGGGGAAGACCGGACCATAGGCATTCGACCGAAGGGCTCAGCAAAACCCAATCAGACGAGGCACTTAGGCGCGCTGGATCACTTGTATCGCCGAAGCTTTGCCTTATAATGAATCACACGAGGTGCTGAGTCACTCAGCGTCCTCAAACCCTAGGCAGGCCGGATGTTCGAACGCTATACGGAACGGGCGCGACGGGTTCTCTTCTTTGCCCGATATGAGGCCAGCCAGCTCGGGAGCATCTCGATTGAGACCGAGCACCTCCTTCTCGGCCTGATTCGCGAGGGAAAAGGGCTGACGAGCCGGATCTTCGCTCGTTCGCACCTCTCTCTCGAGAATATCCGCAAGGAAATCGAGGGTCGGACCGTCTTCCGGGAGAAGGTCTCGACCTCTGTCGAGATTCCGTTCAGCGCTGAGACGAAGCGCGTCCTTCAGTGCGCCGCGGAAGAGGCTGACCGGCTGCTGCACAACTACATCGGGACCGAGCACCTGCTGCTCGGCATTCTCCGCGAGGAGCGCAGCGTGGCGGCCTCCATCCTCATGGAAAAGGGGATGCGGCTCCACACGGTCCGCGAGGATATCGTCCAGCTGTTGAACGAGAAGACGACCCTGACCCGGGTCAAGGAAACCCCGCTGCTGGCGGAATTCAGCCGCGACCTCACCGAGGCCGCGATGAAGAACCAGCTCGATCCGCTGGTCGGGCGCGAGTACGAGCTCGAACGCGTCCAGCAGGTGCTGTGCCGCCGGACGAAGAACAACGCCGTGCTCATCGGCGAGCCGGGTGTCGGCAAGACGGCCATCGTCGAAGGCCTGGCGCAGAAGATCGTCTACGGCGACGTCCCGCACTTCCTCGCCGACAAGCGCATCCTGGCGCTCGACATTTCGCTGATCGTCGCCGGGACCAAGTACCGCGGCCAGTTCGAGGAGCGCCTGAAGGCGATCATGAAGGAGCTGACCGAGAACCCGAACATCATCGTGTTCATCGACGAGCTCCACACGCTGGTGGGCGCGGGGTCGGCCGAAGGCTCGCTCGACGCCGCCAACATCCTCAAGCCGGCGCTGTCGCGCGGCGAGATCCGCTGCATCGGCGCGACGACGCCCGCCGAGTACCGGAAGTACATCGAGAAGGATCGCTCGCTCGAGCGCCGCTTCCAGGCGATCAAGGTCGATCCGCCCGCCGAGAAGGAGACGATCGAGATCCTCATGGGCGTGAAGGACCGCTACGAGCAGTTCCATCACGTCGAGTACACGCCCGAGGCGATCGAGGCGGCGGTCTATCAGTCCAGCCGCTACATCACCGACCGGTTCCTGCCGGACAAGGCGATCGATCTGGTCGATGAGGCCGGGGCGCGCGCCAAGCTGAAGGAAGCGGGCTACAGCGAGGAATTCGGCGAGATCAACAAGAGCATCCGCGTCGCCGTCGAGCAGATGGAGAACGCGGTCTCGCAGAAGGACTTCGAGAAGGCCCAGTTCTATCGCGAGCAGGAGGTGTCGGCTCGGGAGAACCTCCAGTTCGCGCGCGAGCGGTTCGACGTCAAGTCGAGCGCGCGCCGGGTCATCGTCAGCAAGAGCGACATCGACGAGGTCGTGTCCAAGTGGACCGGCGTCCCGATCACGTCGATCAATCAGGACGAAGGCGATCGTCTGCTCCGCATGGAGGCCGACCTCCACAAGCGTGTGGTCAGCCAGGAGAAGGCGATCTCGGCGATCTCGCGCGCCATCCGCCGCTCGCGTGCCGGGTTGAAGAACCCGAACCGCCCGGTCGGCAGCTTCATCTTCCTCGGCCCGACCGGTGTCGGGAAGACCGAGCTGGCGCGGGCGCTGGCCAACTTCCTGTTCGGCAGCGACAACGCCCTGATCCGCTTCGACATGTCGGAGTACATGGAGAAGCACTCGGTGTCGAAGCTGATCGGCTCGCCGCCGGGATACGTCGGCCACGAGGAAGGCGGCCAGCTGACGGAGAAGGTGAAGCGGAACCCCTACTCGGTGGTCCTGCTCGACGAGATCGAGAAGGCGCACCCCGACATCTTCAACATCCTGTTGCAGGTGTTCGAGGACGGCCATCTCACCGATGGTCTGGGCAACCGCGTCAACTTCAAGAACACCATCATCATCATGACCTCGAACATCGGGGCGCGCTTCATCCAGAAGAAGTCGTCGCTCGGGTTCCAGGCCAGTGATAACGGCGTCATCGACAAGAACGTCCACGACATGGTGCTCGGCGAGGTGAAGCGGACCTTCAACCCCGAGTTCATCAACCGCATCGACGAGATCATCGTCTTCGACGCGCTCTCCGACGACGACCTGCGCCGCATCCTGGGGCTGCTGGTCGATCAGTTGAACGCCAACCTCGTCGATCGGCGTATGAAGATCGCGCTGACCCCGGAGGTCATCGACTGGATCATCGATGTCACGTGCAAGGACCGCTCGTATGGCGCCCGTCCGTTGCGCCGCGCGATCCAGCGCTACGTCGAGGACCCGCTGTCCGAGGAGCTGATCCGCGGCAATCTCCGCGACGGCGAGGTCGAGGTGTATCTCGACGGCGGACAGCTGGCGTATCGCCCGGTGGGTGCCGAGGTAACGGCCGGGCGGCGTCTTCAGTAGACGGCATCACCCGGCGGGCCGTCCGCCGCCGGGTGGCGCGTTCCGGCCACCTCTGCTCCTCATTCGTCATAAATCCTGTAAACTAAGGTGTTTCTGGCAATGAGGACGCAGTCTCTTCCCACACTTCCGGCAGTTCTCCTCGCGGTGTTGTTCGGAGTTGGGGCGCCGGGCCTCGCTGCCGCGCAGCAGGGACAGCCTCCCGCTCCCGCGCCGCAGCAGGGACAGCCGCCGGCGCCCGCCGGGGAAGGCCTGCCGCCCGGCGCGGTAGCCGTGACGGCGTGCGGGAGTCCGGTGGGCCGCCCCGCCGCCTTGCCCCCGCCGGGGTCCCCGCCGTTCATCTGGATCATCGAGCTGTGCTTCGACCGCCAGGGCAACACCTCGACGGTCGAGAGCGACACCTATCTCTACTGGATCAAGCTGTCGCAGAGCCTCCCGTCGCAGGGCAAGTTCGTCCCCTATGACGAGGCGGCCGAGGAGCAGATCCGTCAGGACTTCCGGGCGCTCTGGAACACGAAGTTCCTCGAGGACCTGTCCATCGAAGTGACCGACCACACGTTCGAGAACGGCGTGGTCGGCAAGATGGTGGTCTACCGGATGGAGGAGCGCGAGCGCGTCAAGATCGTCGACTATCGCGACAAGGAGGGCGAGTCGATCAGCATCATCAAGCGCTCCGACATCGACCAGAAGCTGCGCGAGCGCAACATCGAAGTCCGTCTCGACTCGTTCCTCGACGAGGGCACCATCCGGCGCGTGGAGGGCGTGCTCCGCGAGATGATGGCGGAGAAGGGCTTCACCAATGCGGAGATCGGCCACACGATCACGCCCGTCGCGGGCGGCAACAAGCTCGTGAACGTGACGTTCACCGTCGGCGAGGGCCCGAAGATCAGGATTCGCGACGTCGAGTTCGTCGGCAACCAGGCGGTCAGCGACGGCAAGCTGCAGAAGAAGCTGAAGGAGAACAAGCCCAAGGGCTTCTTCGGCTTCATCACCGGCGGCGGGACCTACAAGGAGGCGATGTTCGAGGAGGACGCCGCCCGCGTCGTCGAGTACTACCAGAACCAGGGCTATCCGCAGGCCCGCGTCGGCAATCCCGAGATCGTCACGCTGGAGGACAGCAGGGACGGGAAGACCCGCTGGGTCCAGCTGCGCATCCCGGTGACCGAGGGCAAGCGCTATCGCATGGGCACGCTCTCGTTCGAGGGCAACAAGCTGATCAACAGCGAGGCCCTGCGCACCCTCTACGACATCGAGCCGGGCGACTGGTACAGCAAGAAGAAGCTCAACGACGGGAACAGGAAAGCGCAGGAGGTCTACGGCAGCCAGGGCTTCATGGAATGGACGCCGTTCGAGATGCGCAAGTACTCCGACGATCCCAACAACCCCGAGACGATGCTGGCGAGGCTCGTGCCGCCGGCGCTGGCCGTGCCCGAGGAGCCCCGATCCGACGCGAGCGGCAGGAAGGACGAGGACGAACCGGTCGTCGACGTGACGATGCAGATCACCGAGGGGCCGCAGTACTTCGTCAACCGCATCACCTTCACCGGCAACACCACGACGCGCGACAACGTCATCCGCCGCGAGATGCGCCTGATTGAAGGCGGGGTCTTCAACACCGAGGCGCTCAAGTACAGCATCCGCCGCCTGAACCAGCTGGGCTACTTCAAGGAGCTCAAGGGCGACGAGAGCGACATGAAGGTGGACAAGACGCCGGGCAAGGAGAACAACGTCGACGTCACGCTGAAGTTCGAGGAGCAGAACCGCAACCAGCTCACGTTCGGCGCCGGCGTGTCGCAGTACGAGGGCGTGTTCGGCCAGCTCGCGTTCCAGACCTCGAACTTCCTCGGCCGCGGCGAGAGCCTGACCGTGTCGCTGCAGGCCGGCGATCGCGCGCAGAACTACCAGCTGGCGTTCTCGGAGCCGTTCCTGTTCGACCGCAACATCACCGGCGGCTTCGACATCTACAAGCGGTCGCTGCAGTTCATCGGCTACTACACGCAGAAGTCCACCGGCGGCAACCTGGTGTTCGGGTTCCCGGTCGCCGACTTCAGCCGCATGTTCTTCAACTACTCGTACGAGACGGTCAAGATGGCCGACCTGAACGAGGCGTTGATCGACCAGTCCTGTCTGCTGCGGCCGACCGGGTGTTCGATCATCTCGTCGGTGGCCGACCTGTCGCAGCTGACGCCGACGCAGATCGAGGTGCTGCGCCGCAACCCGTTCGTCTACGACTCGCTGCTCATCGGGCAGGGCGGCAAGCGGACGATCAGCAAGATCACGCCGAGCTTCGTCCACAACACGGTGGACAACCCGATCTTCCCGAACCAGGGGAATCGCTTCACGGCCGCCGTCGACCTGGCGGTGCTGGGCGGCAACACGCGGTTCTACAAGCCGCGCATCGAGTACATCTACTTCCATCGCCACCTGCCGCGCACGTCGTTCGGGTTCCGGGCGCAGGCCGAGTACATCCGCGCGATCGGCCAGACCGAGTCGCTGCCGATCTTCGAGCGGCTGTTCCTCGGCGGCGAGTACAGCATCCGCGGCTACGACATCCGGTCGATCGGGCCCACGGTGCCCGGTTCGATCGTGGTGCTCGGCGGGAACAAGAGCCTGCTCTTCAACGCCGAGTACCTGATCAACATCGTCAGCCAGGTGCGCCTCGTGCTGTTCTACGACGCCGGTCAGGTGCGGGACGTGGGGCAGAGCTTTGCGTGGAAGGAAGATCTGACGCGGCTGGTGCCGCCGCCGACGCCGGCGCTGACCGATCCGTTCGCGACCTCGTCGCTGCTGGATCCGAACGCGCCCGGGGTCACGACCGAGGTCATCGGCCGGACCAGCGCGTTCAAGACGTCGACCGGCATCGAGCTGCGGTTCTTCATGCCGGTGCTGAACGTGCCGTTCCGACTGATTTACGCCTACAACCCGCAGCGCGCAGGCGTGCTCGACAACAACTTGCGCCCGGCAAAGGCGACGACGTTCAGGTTTGCCGTCGGAACCACGTTCTAGGAAGAGCGGAGAAGTGGTCTGGGAAAGTGGAGAAGTGGAAAAAGTGGAGAAGTGGAAGAAGTAAGTGGTTAAGTCGGCGGGGTGCCGAGAGGCACTTTCAACTTACTTGCTTACGTCTCCACTTTTCCACTTCTGCACTTCTCCACTTCTCCACTTTTCCACGTTTCCACTTTTAGAAGTGGGTGACTTCGATCGCGTATTCGACCGGGGCGGCGACCGTCCCGTCCGCGTCGTAGACGCGGGCGCAGAAGGCGCCGGTGTTCTGCGCCGTTCCGGTGACCGTGGTGTTGAGCCCGGCGTGGTCGTTGGCCAGGATGATCTGGCAGACCATGCCGTTCCACGTGCCGAGGCTGAGACCGATGTTGACGGTTTCGTCGGGAGCGAGCGAAGAGAACCTGACCGTGACCGTGCCGGCCTGCTGCACGATGAATTCGTGCGTGCGCCCGCCGTTGGGCGTGAGCGTACCGCTGAACGTTTCGGTCACGGGTACGGGTGTGGGAGCATTGGGCGTCTCGGTGGGCTCGTCGCTGCCGCAGCCGGCAGCGAGCGGGACGAGCACCAGGAGCGCACGAAACGTTCGGGATCGCAGCATCGAAACCATCTTACTTGGCGTTAGACGGTCGAGTAAAATCGATGGCCGTGACGTCGCGAGGAAAGGACCGAGTCGAATGAGACTGTTTGCCACCGTTCTAGTGTCCAGCATCGTGCTGGCTGCTGGAGACACGTACGCCCAGACGTCTGCCGGCCAGACGCCAGCGCCCGCGACGCAGAAGCCCGCTGCACCGGCCCAGCCGCCGGCCTCGAAGTTCCAGGACGGCTTCAAGTACGCGTACGTCAACATGGCCGTGGTAGCCGCACAGTCGAACGACGGCAAGGCCGCCGCCGAGAAGCTCAAGGCCTTCCAGGATCAGAAGACGCGCGAGCTGCAGGAGAAGCAGAAGTCGCTCCAGGCGGCACAGCAGAAGCTCGAGTCCAGCGGCAGCGTGATGGCCGATGAGGCGCGCATCAAGCTGCAGAACGACATCGAACGGCAGCAGCGGGACCTGCAGCGCCAGACCGAGGACGCGCAGCAGGACGTCCAGAACCTGGCCCAGCAGGTGGAGGAGGAGTTCACCCGCAAGGTGCTGCCCATCATCGGCAAGGTTGCGCAGGAGAAGCAGGTCCACTTCGTCTTCAACGCGCAGCAGAGCGGGCTCATCTGGGCCGAGCCCGGCATGGACCTGACGAGCGAAGTCATCGCCGCAATGAACAGCAGCAACAGCGCCAAACCGGCGGCGTCCACGCCGACGACGACCCCGGCGAAGTAGGCGCAGGAGGCGCGCGTTCCTGACTCTCGATCTCCCATCGCTGCTCGGCCGCGTCTCGTACCGCTTTCCTTCACTGCTCATCGACGCGGTCACTGAATACGAGCCTGGCCGCCGGCTCGTCGCCTTCAAGAACGTCACTGTCAGCGAAGACTTCTTCCAGGGGCATTTCCCGGGAACGCCGCTGATGCCGGCGGTGTTGATGGTCGAGGCGCTGACCCAGGTGGCGGCGGCGCTGATCCTCGACAGCACCGGCACGTCGCCGGCTGCCCGTGTGTCGCTGCGCGGCGTGAATGCCGCGAAGTTCCGCCGCAACGTCTTTCCCGGCGATCGGCTGCAGCTCGAGGTCACGCTCGGCCGCGTGCGCTCGCGGCTGGCCAAGGCCCAGGCGACGGCGTCGATGGACGGCCATACCGTCGCCGAGGCCGAGCTGCTGCTGGCGATCGAGACGCGAGAGGCGTTCATCGACCCGACCGCCCACGTGCACCCGGCCGCGAAGATCGGCGAAGGCACGTCGATCGGGCCGCATGCCGTCATCGGGCCGCACGTGACGATCGGCCGCGGCTGCCGGATTGGCGCCGCCGCCATCATCGAGGGCTGGACCGACATCGGCGACGACACGCAGGTCTACCCGATGGCGTCGATCGGGCTCGCGCCGCAGGATCTGAAGTATCGCGGCGAGCCGACCAGGCTGCGCATCGGCCGCCGCAACATCTTCCGCGAGTTCGTCACCATCAACCGCGGCACGGCCGGCGGCGGCGGCGAGACCGCGATCGGCGACAACAATCTGTTCATGGCCTACGTGCACGTCGCCCATGACTGCCACGTGGGCAACGAGACCATCTTCGGTCCGCACGCCACGCTCGGCGGGCACGTCTCGGTCGAGGACTACGCCAACATCAGCGCCGGATCGGCGGTGCACCAGTTCTGCCGCGTCGGCCGCCATGCCTTCATCGGCGGCTACTCGGTCGTCACCAAGGACGCGCTGCCGTTCGCGCGGACCATCGGCAGCCGCCCGGCGCGGATCTTCGGCGTCAACACCATCGGCCTGCAGCGGCGCGGGTTCCCGCCCGCCACGATCGCGCAGCTGCGCCATGCCTACCGGTATCTCCTGCAGTCGAAGCTGAATACGACCCGCGCCCTGGCGCAGATCGAACAGGACGCGTCACTGACCGCTCCGGAGGTCCGCTACATGGTCGAGTTCATCCGCACCTCGCAGCGCGGCGTCATCCTGCGCCGCGCCGGGCGGCGGGCGGAGGAGCTCGTTGCCGACGAATGAAGCTCGGAATCCTCGCCGGCAACGGACGCTTTCCGTTCCTCGTGCTCGACGCGGCGCGCGCGCAGGGCCACGAGGTCACCATCATCGCGATCAAGGAAGAGACGTTCCCCGAGTTGAACGCCGCCGCCGAACGCCACCGCGCGGAGATTCACTGGATCTCGCTCGGACAGCTGGGGACCTGCATCAGCCTGCTGAAGAAGGCGGGCGTGACGACCGCGGTCATGGCGGGGCAGGTCAAGCACACGAAGATCTTCGGCGGCGTGGTGCCCGACCGCACGTTTCTCTCGGTGCTGCTCACGCTCCCGTCGCGCAACACCGACGGGCTGATCGGCGCCGTGGCCAACGTGCTGCGCGAGAACGGCATCGAGCTGATCGACTCGACGGCGCTGCTCACGCCGCTGCTCGCCAGGCCGGGCGTGCTGACGCGGCGCGAGCCGACCGAGGATGAACGCCGCGATTTCGAGTTCGGCTACAGGATGGCGGACGTCATTGCCGGACTCGACATCGGCCAGACCATTGCCGTGAAGCACCAGGCGGTGGTGGCGGTCGAGGCGATGGAAGGCACCGACGAGGTGATCGGCCGGGCGGGCCATCTCGCCGGTCCCGGCGTGCGCATCATCAAGGTGGCGAAGCCGAACCAGGACATGCGGTTCGATGTGCCGGTGGTCGGCTTTGCGACGATCCAGGCGATGCGGGTGGCCGGCGCGACGGCCTTGTCGGTGGACGCGGGAAAAACGCTGATGCTCGACGGCGACGCCGTCTACGCATCGGCCGATGAGGCCGGCATCACCATCGTCGGCAGGAGCCGCACCTAGAGACCGGCCATGCGGCCGGCCGCAGAGGGCATGACGGATCGCTTGCGCGTCGCGGTAATCGGGGTGGGCCATCTCGGCCAGCATCACGCCCGGCTGCTGGCGGGCATGCCCGGCGTCGAGCTCGTGGGCGTCGTGGACACCAAGCTTGGCCGCGCCGAGGAGGTCGCTGCCGCGTATGGCACCAGGGCGTGGCCGTCCGCGGGCGATCTGCTGGGACATGTCGATGCGGTGACGGTTGCCGTGCCGACCGTCTCGCACGTGGACGTCACGCTGCCGTTTCTCGAGCGCGGGGTCGCGGCGCTGGTGGAGAAGCCGCTGGCCTCGACCGTCGCGGATGCCGAGCGGCTGATGGCGGCCGCCGCGCGCACCGGCACGACGCTCGCCGCCGGCCACACCGAGCGCTTCAATCCCGCCGTGGCCGCCGCGCTGCCGCTGGTGTCGAATCCCCGCTTCGTCGAAGTCCACCGTCTGGGGACGTTCCCCGAGCGCAGCCTGGACATCGACGTCGTTTTCGATCTGATGATTCACGATCTCGATCTCCTGCTCGCGTCGGTGCGGTCGGAGGTCGTGGCCATCGAAGCCGTCGGCGTGAACGTGCTGACGCCGCGCACCGACATCGCCAATGCCCGGCTGCGGTTCGCGTCCGGGTGCATTGCCAATGTGACCGCCAGCCGGATCAGCCGCGAGCGGGTCCGGAAGGTCCGCTTTTTCCAGCACGACTCGTACGTGTCGGTCGACTACGCCGCGCAGGAGGTCGAGGTCTACCGGCTGGCGCCGCGCGGCCAGGTTCCGCCCATTCAGGGCGGCAAGCTCGAAGTGGCGGCAGACGAGCCGCTGCGCCGCGAGCTGATGGATTTCGTCGACGCGGTGCGTACCAGAAGGGCGCCGGGCGTCACCGGTCAGGCAGGCCGGGATGCGCTGGAACTGGCGACCAGGATTGCAGAGAAGATGGCGCAATGAGTACGTCGATCTCACGCGAGGCATTGATGGAGCGGGTGACCGCCGGCGAGCGGTTGTCGGCTGACGAGATCCGGGACCTTGCCGCGACACCCGACATCCTGTCGCTCGGCATGTTGGCCGACGTGGTCCGCCGCCGGCTGCACGACGGCCGGACGACGTTCCTGCGGGTGGCTGAATGTCCGCTCGCCGCGCCGGTCGTCGAGCCCGCGTTCGTCAAGGCGCAGGAGATCAGGATCGACGGCGCACCGGCCCGGCTCGATGACGCGCTGCGCGCGATCGAGATCATCAAGTCGAAGGGCGACCGCACGGTCTCCGCATTCACATGGGCCGACATCGAACGCATCTCCGGAGGAAATCCGGGCGCGGCATTGAAGCAGCTGCGCGCGGCGGGACTCGACAGCCTGTCCGTCGTGCCGCTCGACGGACCGGCCGATCCTGAAATGGTCGTGAGCGAGCTGGCGTCGGCGGGATTCACACAGCTCCGGCTGACCGTGGACAAGGCGCCCGCCGACGTGCGCACGGGCCTGCTGCTTCGTGCCGCGGAGCTGCAGGGGCGCGTCGGCTGCATCCAGACCATCAACCCGCTGCCGATGACGTTGTCGGCCTTCCGGCCGACCACCGGATACGACGATGTGAAGATGGTGGCGATTGCGCGGCTGGCGGCGCCCGCCATTCCGTCGGTGCAGGTCGATTGGCGGCGTTACGGCCCGAAGCTCGCACAGGTGGCCCTGACGTTCGGCGCCGACGACATCGACGGCGTGTCCGCGTCGGACGAAGCCCCCGAAGGACGGCGGCGTGCGCCGCTCGAGGAGATCAGGCGCAACATCGAAGCCGCCGGCTTCCAGCCGGTCGAACGCACCGGCCGGTATACGGCGGTCGCGTGAGCAAATGCCCAATGCCCAGCACAATGCCCATGCCCGATGCTCAATGAGGCAACGACCAACGTCCAATGCTCGATGACCAGAGCAAGAGCCTGGAGCCCAAGGCAAGACCCAGAGACCAGGGCCCAAGCCCAGAGCCAGTGACCAAAGACCAAAGCCCGGAGCCCAAGGCCCAGAAGATCGAGCATTCCCGTGAGCATCGAGCATTGACCCTTGCCATCGGGCATTGAGCACTCATGTCTCCATTGCGTATCGGAGCCGTCGGATATCTCAACGCCAGGCCGCTGACCTGGGCGCTCGATCGCGAGCCGTCGCGCTGGCGGGTGCGCTACGACCTGCCGTCAGTCTGTGCGCGGCTGCTCCAGGACGATGAAGTCGATCTCGGCCTGGTGCCGTCGATCGAGTATCTGCAGGCGCCCGACTACCGCTTCGTGCCCGGTGTCGGCGTGACGTCCCGCGGCGCGATAGCGTCGGTGGCGTTGTACTCGACGCGTCCCCTGGATCAGATCCGCCACATCGCGCTCGACACGAGCTCGCGCACCTCGGTGGCGCTCATTCAGGTGCTCTGCCGCCACCACTTCCGCATCAGCCCGCGCTTCGTGCCGCACGGACCGGACCTGGCGGTGATGACTCGCGACTTCGATGCCGGGCTGCTGATCGGCGATCCCGCCTTCGAGGCCGATCACGTCGCGATGGGGCTTCAGAAGTTCGATCTCGGCCTCGAGTGGACGGCGATGACCGGCCTGCCGTTCGTCTACGCGGCGTGGACCGGCCGACGCGGGCGGGTGTCGGCGGCCGACGTTCGACGGCTGCAGGACGCGCAGCAGGAGGGACTTGCGGCCGTCGACCAGATCGCGGCGGAATACGCCTGCGGCGATCCGGCGCGAACCGCGAAGGCGGCGCGCTATCTAAGGGATAATGTCAAATACGGTCTCGGGCCTGAGGAGGCCGCCGGACTGCAGACGTTCCTCGACTATGCCGCGGACCTGGGGCTGGCGCCGCAGCGACGGGCGGTGGAATTCTTCTGATGGTTGATCAGATTGCGAAGAAGGTTCTCGACGGCGGGCGCGTGAACGCGGCCGAGGCGCTCGCGTTGTACCGCCACGCGCCCACGCACATGCTCGGCGATCTCGCCGACACGATCCGCACGCGCAAACACCCGGATCGCATCGTCACCTACATCATCGACCGCAACGTCAACTACACCAATATCTGCGTCGCGCGCTGCAACTTCTGCGCGTTCTACCGCCCGGTGGGATCGAGCGACGGGTACGTGCTCGGCTTCGACGAGATCTTCCGCAAGATCGACGAGACGATCGCCGTCGGCGGCAATCAGCTGCTGCTGCAGGGCGGCCATAATCCCGACCTGCCGATCGAGTGGTACGAGGATCTGTTCCGCGCCGTGAAGTCGCGCTACCCGGACTTCAAGCTCCACGCGCTCTCGCCGCCGGAAATCCTGCACCTCTCGCGTCTCAGCCACCTCCCGACGCGAACGGTGATCGAGCGGATGGTGGCGGCCGGCCTCGACAGCATCCCCGGCGGCGGCGCCGAGATTCTGGTCGATCGCGTGCGCAAGCTGCTCAACTGCTACACCAAGGCCACGTCGGACGAATGGCTCGACATCATGGCCCAGGCCCACGAGGCGGGTCTGCGCACGACGGCGACGATGATGTACGGCACGGTGGAGACCGATGAGGAGCGCATCGAGCACCTGATGCGCCTGCGCGAGGTGCAGGACCGCACCGGCGGCTTCACCGCGTTCATCACCTGGAGCTACCAGCCGGAGCACACCGAACACGGCGGATACGAAGCGACGGGCGTGGATTACCTGCGCACCCTCGCGCTGTCGCGGATCGTGCTCGACAACTTCGACAACCTGCAGGCGTCGTGGGTCACCCAGGGCGGGAAAGTGGGGCAGCTCAGCCTGGCGTTCGGCGCCAACGACATGGGCAGCGTGATGATCGAGGAGAACGTCGTGCGCGCGGCGGGCGCCAGCTACTGCATGGACGAAGTCGAGATCGTCGAGAACGTCGAGGACGCCGGCTTCATCCCCAAGCGCCGCAACATGCATTACGAGATCCTGGGCGACCCGATCTACCGCGAGCGGGACGTGCCGCGGATGCTCACCCTGGCCACCGCGCGCGCCGAGGGCGACACATCGGTTCCCGAAGAGCTGAAGAAGTATCCGGCACGGAGCCGCGCCGCCAAGGCGCTGCGTCTGACGCCGTAGGCGCCGGCGTCAGCCGTCCCCCCCCATGCCGACGTTCACTGCCGACTGGGTCGTGCCGATCTCCGGTCCGCCGATCCGCCACGGATCGATCACCGTTGCCGGCGATCGCGTCACGGCGGTGGGTGAGCGGCACCGGGACGCCGTCCCGCTCGGCAGCGTCGCCATCGTTCCCGCGCTCGTCAACGCGCACACGCATCTCGAGCTGTCGTATCTGCACGGCCGCGTGCCGCCGGGCACGAGCTTCAACGACTGGGCAATGGCGCTGATCACACTGCGGCGGGAGCTCACCGACCACGGTGACGCGCCGCTGATCGACGCCGCGAGAGCCGCTATCGCCGCCGCCAGGGCCGGCGGCACGGGACTGATCGGAGACGTCGGCAACACGCTGATCAGCGTGCCGCTGCTTCGCGACGCCGCGATGCCCGCGCACGTCTTTCACGAGCTGCTCGGGTTCAACCAGCCGGATGCCGCCGCGCTGGTACGCGAGGCCCGCGCGCGCATGGATTCCGGCGCCGCTTCGGGGACGGACGTTCGCGTCAGCCTGGCGCCGCATGCACCGTATTCGGTGTCGCCGCGGCTCTTTGCCGCCATCCGGGCCGATCTCGAGGAACACGGCCCGACGGTCACGAGCCTGCACCTGGGCGAATCGGCCGCGGAAGTAGAGTTCCTGCGCCACGGCACCGGGCCCACGCGCGTCATGCTCGAGCGGCTGGGAGTGTGGACGGACGAATGGCGCGCGCCGGGCATGTCGCCGACGGAATACGCGTCGGCGATGGGCTTTCTCGGGCCGGACGTGCTGGTCGTCCACGGCGTGCAGTTCACGCGTGAGGATCTCGCGCGGGTCGCAGAGGCGGGCTCGGTGCTCGTGTCGTGCCCGCGCAGCAACACCTACGTCGGTGCGGGCTCGCCTCCGCTCGAGTCTTTCTACTCGGCCGGTGTGCCGGTCGCCTTCGGGACCGACAGCCTGGCCAGCGTGGCGGATCTCGACATGTTCGCCGAGCTCGCCGAAGCGCGCCGCATCGCCCCGGCAGTGTCGGCCCGCAATCTCCTGCGCAGTGCCACGTTGATCGGCGCGCGGGCGCTTCGCCGCGACGACGACTTCGGCAGCATCGAGGTGGGGAAGCGCGCGTCGCTGCTGGCCGTGCGCGTGCCGCCGGACGTCGACGATGTGGAAGAATACCTCGTGCGAGGCGTCGAGCCGGGCGCCGTCACGTGGCTCGACGCGCGATCGACCGCCGGCACGGCGGCATCCGCCCCATGAGCAGAATCGCGACGTATCTCTCGTTCGTACGCTTCAGCCATTCGGTCTTCGCGCTGCCGTTCGCGCTGACCGGCGCGCTGCTCGCGTGGCGCGAGCAGCCGTTCTCATGGTCCCAGGTGGCGTGGATCATCGTCTGCATGGTGAGCGCGCGCAGCGCGGCGATGGGGTTCAACCGCATCGTCGATGCGCGGTTCGACGCGCTCAACCCTCGTACGGCAATGCGCGAGCTGCCACGCGGCGTGATGACACGCCTCGAGGCGACGCTCTTCGTCGTGATCGCGTCGGCGGTGTTCATCTTCGCCTCGTCCCGGCTCAGCACGTTGTGTCTGGCGCTGTCGCCGGTGGCACTGGCCATCGTGTTCTGGTACTCGCTCGCCAAGCGCGTGACGGCCTACACGCAGCTGTTTCTCGGCCTCGCGCTGGCCGTGGCGCCGGTCGGCGGATGGATCGCGGCGGGCGGGCGCGGCGGCATCGAGCCCTGGCTGCTCGGGCTTGCCATCGGGCTCTGGGTCGGCGGCTTCGACATCCTGTATGCGTGCCAGGACGTCGAGTTCGATCGCGGGCACGGGTTGCGTTCGATTCCGGCGCGCTTCGGCGTGGGGCCCGCCATCCGCATTTCGCGTCTGATGCACGTCGGCACGGTTGCGGCGATGACCGCCTTGTGGCGAGGGGCGCATCTGCCCGCGCTCTATCTCGTCGGCGTCGCCATCGTCGCCGTGCTGTTGTTCTACGAGCAGTCGCTCGTCAACGACACCGATCTGTCGCAGGTGAAGAAGGCCTTCGACCTGAACGGCTGGGTGGGCATCGTCTACTTCGCCACGACGGCGCTGGCGCTGTACGTCGGATAGCTCGATCCGAGAGAACCCGCGAAAGGGGATGAAGGTCTCGTTTGTCGTGCAACGAACTCTCGCGTGTCGGTGCAAAGTGATTCTGATCGGTGCTGATCTCGGGTCGCGTGTGACGGCGACGGATTGGAAGCTCGCGACCGAACTGATGCGGGGCACGCCCCCCGTCGTGCGAGATCGCCGTGGCTAGCGTCTCGCCGGACAAGACGCCCGACCGCATCGCGGGGATGTTCGATGCAATAGCGCCGCGCTACGACCTGCTCAACCATCTGCTCAGCGCCGGCATCGACAGGCGCTGGCGGAAGCGCGCGATCGCGTCGCTGGGGTTGACCGGCCGCGAGACCCTGATCGACGTGTGCTCGGGCACGGCCGACATCGCCCTCGAAGCCACCGGCGCGGCTCGGGTCGTCGGGGTCGACTTCGCCGGCGCGATGCTGAGCCTCGGGTTGCGCAAGGTCCGGTCGGCGCGTCAGGAGCGACGGATCGGGCTGATCCGCGGTGATGCGATGCGGCTGCCGGCGCGGGATCGCAGCGCCGATGCGGCAACGGTCGCGTTCGGGATCCGCAACGTGCAGCGGCCGGAGGCGGCGTGCGCCGAGCTGGCCCGGGTGCTCCGTCCGGGCGGGCGTCTGGCCGTACTCGAGTTCGCGGTACCGCGCATCCCGGGTCTCAGCTCGCTGTATCTCTGGTATTTCCGCCGCGTGTTGCCGCTCGTCGGCCGACTCATTTCGGGGCATGCCGGCGCGTATTCGTATCTGCCGGCATCGGTAGGAGCCTTCCCGCCCCCGGCCGAGTTCATGGCGCTGCTGCGGCGGGCGGGATTTGCCGAGGTCAAGGCAGTCCCTTTAACCTTCGGCATCGTCTACCTCTACACGGCCGTGCGCGCCTGAGCGCCGGCGGGGCGTGCACGGAGGGACGGGGCACCTCTTCCGTGACCGTAAGTCATTGCAAGCGAGCATGTTATAATTTATTCTTCTCAGCGCTTTGATTCACTTCGACTTCGAGAACCGGTACCAGGACGAGCACGTCGTCGGGCGCGCGATTTCCGCCCGGGAGGCGGTGCTCCTCTCGATCATCGTTCACGCCCTCGTGATAGCGCTGTTTCAGTACGGTCCGGACCTGAACTTCCTGAAGCCGAGTCCCGAGGAAGTCGAAGCCCGCAAACGAGAGCTTTTGCGCCGCCAGGAGCTGGAACGGGCGAATCGCCGGTTCGTCTTCGTCCGGCCCCAGATCGACATCGAGAAGCCCCAGCCCAGGCCGAACGTCGATCTGTCCGACCTCGATCGCCGTGCCCAGGCGCCGCTGCGGTCGACGAAGCCCGACAATCCGCTGCCGTTCTCGCAGGGCAATTCCGCGGAGCGTACGGAAGCGGCCGTGCCCGAGCAGGCCCGCGGCGCGGAGACGGTCGTCAGACCCGACGAGCAGCCGCCGCAGCCAGAGCCTGCCGAGGAGGAGCGCGTCGCGCGCGTGCTGCCGCAGGAGGAGTTCGGCATCCGCCGCGCCCCGCGGCTGTCACGCCCTGCTCCCGGCTCGCTCGGGGACGCGCTGCGCAACCTCGAACGCTACGTCCAGAACGAGACGTTCCAGAACCCGCAGGGCGGTGCCACCGACCCCGGGGCGACGATTCAGTTCGATACCAAGGGCGTCGAGTTCGGCCCCTGGCTGCGCCGCTTCGTCGCGCAGGTGCGCCGCAACTGGTTCGTGCCGTACGCCGCGATGACCTTCAAGGGCCACGTCGTCGTGCAGTTCAACATCCACAAGGACGGGACCATCACCGATCTCACGGTTCCCGGGCCGTCCAACATCGACGCCTTCAACCGGGCGGCGCACAACGCGATCCTCGGGTCCAATCCCACCGAGCCGCTGCCGCCCGAATACCCCGAGCCGGTTGCCTTCTTCACCGTCACGTTCTATTACAACGAACAGCCGCCGCTGCGCTGACAGGGGAGCAGCCGTGCCGACGCGAACGCAGCAGCTGGGGCTCCTCATCCTGCTCGCGGCGCTGGTCGTCTACGTGTTCATCCGCGTGCTTTGAGCTCCAAGCCCCTCGTGCTGGCCGTGCTCGGACCGACCGCGTCCGGGAAGAGCGCTCTCGGCCTGGCTCTGGCAGAGCGGCTCGGCGGAGAGATCCTCAATTGCGATTCGACGGCCGTCTACCGCGGGTTCGACATCGGCACCGACAAGGTGCCGCCCGACGAGCGGCGCGGCGTGCCGCATCGCCTGATCGATATTGCCGATCCGACGGAGGTCTACACCGCCGCGCAGTATGCGCGCGACGCCACTCGTGTAATTCGTGAGGTCCACGCTCGCGGCAAGCTGCCGATCCTGGTCGGCGGAACCGGCTTCTACTATCGCGCGCTGACGCGCGGGCTGTTCCCCGGGCCGGGCGCCGACGAGGCCTTGCGGGCCCGGCTGGAAGCCATTGCGGATCGACGCGGGCCCGAGCGCCTGCACCGGTGGCTGCGTCGTGTCGACCCCGACTCGGCGACGCGGATCATGCCGCGCGACCGCAAGCGTCTCGTCCGCGCGCTGGAGGTGTATCTCGCCACCGGACGGCCGTTGACCGCGCACTTCGCCGATACATGCTCGCCGATCGCGGATTGCGAGGTCGTGGCCATTGCCCTGAAGATTTCCGCCGAGCTCACCGCCGAGCGCGTCGCCCGGCGCGTCGACCGCCAGTTCGAGCGGGGCATCGTCGGCGAGGTGCGGCGGCTGCTCGCCGGCGGCGTCCCGGCCGACGCGCGCCCGTTCGGCGGACTGGTCTACCGGCAGGTGATGGAGATGCTGCGCGGCGTCCGCGACGAGGCGGCCACACGCGCGCTCATCGTTCAGGAGAACCGCCGCTACGCCCGCCGGCAGTTGATCTGGTTTCGCAAAGAGCCTAACCTTATCTGGTTCGAAGGCCCCGGCGAACGGCCGGAGACGCGGCTTCGTGTCGAGGACGCGCTTGCTGCGCGCGGTGTACGAAGGCGAGGAGACGCTCCCTGATGGCCCAGGTATCTGAACCACGTGCCTCGTTGTCGGCCCTGCCCAACATACAGGACGTCTTTCTGAACTTCGCTCGCCGCGATCGGCTCGCGGTGACGATGCACCTGATGGACGGGCGCCGCTTCGACGCGCGGATCAAGAACTTCGACAAGTTCGCGGTCATCGTCGAAGTCGACGGCGCCGACCAGCTCGTGTTCAAGCACGCCATCGCCACGATCGAGACGCCGCGCGCGATCGCCAACTACTTCTCGTCGCACCATTCCTAAGCTGACACCGTTCTCCCGCGTCATCCTGATCGTGCTCGACAGCGTCGGGTGCGGCGCCCTGCCCGATGCGGGCGTGTATGGCGACGAGGGGAGCGATACGCTGGGCAATATCGCGAGTCAGGTTCCGCTGCAGGTGCCCCGGCTCCGGGCGCTGGGGCTGGGCCGCGTCGCCCGGATCGGCGGGCGGCCCGACGGTTCCTGTAAAGGGGCGTACGGCCGTATGGCCGAGGCGTCGGCGGGGAAGGACTCGGTCACCGGCCACTGGGAGATGATGGGCATCATCCTCGATCGGCCGTTCCCGACCTTCCCGTCCGGCTTCCCCCGCGAGGTCATCGCCGAGTTCGAGTCGCGCATCGGCCGCGGGACGCTGGGCAACGTCGTGGCGTCTGGTACAGAGATCATCGCGAAGCTGGGCGCCGAGCACATGCGCACCGGCAAGCCGATCGTGTACACCTCGGCCGACAGCGTGTTCCAGATTGCGGCGCACGAAGACGTGGTGCCCGTGCCCGAGCTCTATCGCATGTGTGAGACGGCGTTCGACCTCGTCTGCCGCGGCCTTGGCGTGGGCCGGGTGATTGCACGGCCCTTTGTCGGGACGCCGGGTGCGTTCACGCGGACCGCGAATCGGCACGATTACGCGCTGGAGCCGCCGGGCCCGACGCTGCTGGATCTGCTCAGCGAGCGCGGCATCCCCGTCGTGTCGATCGGCAAGGTCAAGGACCTCTTCGCGGGGCGGGGGATTTCGACGGCCACGCCCACCGCGAGCGACGCGGAAGGCGTCGATCGCCTGCTCGAGGCCATGGAGGCCGTGCCCCGCGGGTTGATCTTCGTCAACCTGGTCGACTTCGACACGGTCTACGGGCACCGCAACGACGTGGCCGGCTACGCGGCCAACATCGAGCGCTTCGACGCGCGCCTCGGCGCGATCCTGGCGCGGCTGCGCGGCGGGGATCTGCTGGTCGTGACGGCCGATCACGGCAACGATCCGACGACGCCCAGCACCGATCATTCGCGCGAGCACGTGCCGCTGCTGCTGACCGGGGTGCGTGTGAGGCGCGGCGCCGCCCTCGGCACGCGATCGACCTTTGCCGACCTGGGGCAGACGCTGGCGGCCAATTTCTCGGTCGGCCCGCTCGCCCACGGGAGCAGTTTCCTGGAGGACATTGTTGTCGAGCATTCGTGAAGCCCTCGAGCAGCGCGAGCGCGAAACGCTCGCGCCGCAGGCGGCGCACAGCGCCGACTCTCGAGGCCGTCTGCGTCCCGAGCCGGAAGACGATGTGCGGCCGGCGTTCCAGCACGACCGCGATCGGATCATTCACTGCAAGGCGTTCCGGCGGCTGAAACACAAGACGCAGGTGTTCTTCGCCCCCGCCGGCGACCACTACCGCACCCGGCTCACGCACAGCCTCGAGGTCTCGCAGATCGCCCGGACGATTGCCAAGGTGCTCCGGCTGCACGAAGAGCTCACCGAGTCGATCGCGCTCGGCCACGACCTCGGGCACACCCCGTTCGGCCATGCCGGGGAGCGCGTCCTCGACTCGCTCGTGCCGGGCGGGTTCCGCCACTACGAGCAGAGCCTCCGCATCGTGGACGTGCTGGAGAACGACGGCCGCGGCCTGAATCTGACCTGGGAGGTGCGCGACGGCATCGGCCGTCATTCGAAGGGGAAGGACGGATCGCCGGTCGGCGTCGAGCCGTCGAAGCGCGCCGCCACGCTCGAGGGCCAGATCATGCGCGTCGCCGATCTCATTGCCTATGTGAACCACGACATCGACGATGCGGTGCGGGCGGGGGTGCTGCGGGAGTCGGATCTGCCGCGGGACGCCGTCGCCGTGCTCGGCGCGACCTCGTCGGCGCGGATTGCCCGGATGGTCAAGGACGTGGTGATGGAGACGCAGGCGGGAGGCCTGAGCGAGATCCGCATGAGCCGCGAGGTGCTCGATGCGACGCTGGCGATGCGGCAGTTCCTCTTCGGCGCCGTCTACGAAAACGAGGTCGCGACGGCCGAGTTCAAGAAGGCCACCGCGATTCTCGGCGGTCTGTGGGAGCGGGTGCGCGAGCGGCCTGCCGAGCTGCTCGATCCGCGCATCGTGGAGAGCGAGGGCATCGACGTTGCGGCCAGGGATTTCCTGGCCGGCATGACCGATCGGTTCGCGGTCGCTCTCTACGAGCGCCTGTTCATTCCCAAGCCCTGGGTTGGGCCGATGGCCTGGAGCCAGCTATAATTACAGGTCACCTTTCGCAGGAATTTCGCGAGAGGGGGACTGTCCATGCAGCTCGATCTGACCCGATACCGGCAGCCGCTCACGCATTTCTCGCGCGTGTTCCAGCCCGAGGACGTGGGGCAGGAGGGCGACGTGTATCGGATCGTCGCGCCGGTCGTCGTGGAGATGGACGTCCACAAGGACAAGGCGCGGTTCCGCCTGGAGGGAACGGCGCGAACCGAGCTCGAGCTGCCGTGCAGCCGGTGTGTCGAGCCGTACCGGATGCCGGTCAATGCCGCGTTCGACCTGCGCTATCTGCCGGCGTCCGAGGCGGCGGCCGCGGAGGGCGAGACCGAGATTGCCGAAGAAGATCTCGATACCAGCGTGTATCGCGACGATCTGATCGACCTCCATGACGTGCTGCGCGAGCAGTTCTACCTGGCGCTGCCGATGAAGCCGCTGTGCCGCGAGGACTGCGCGGGGTTGTGTCCGCAGTGCGGGACGAACCGCAACACCGGGACGTGCTCGTGCGTGCTCGAGCTGGTGGATCCGCGGCTCGCGCCGCTCAGGCGGCTGACGCTGGCCGGCGGGCGGCCGGATGCGGACCGCGGGTCGGCCAAGAAGTGACGAGAGACAATGCCTAATCCAAAACGCAGACACTCCAAGACCCGCACCGCGAAGCGGCGCACCCACGACGCGCTCCGCACCGCCACGACGGGCCTCTGCCCCCAGTGCCACGAGCCGAAGGCGCCGCACCGCATCTGCCCGCACTGCGGGTATTACAAGACGCGCCAGGTCAGGCCCGTCGACGAAGAGTAGCGCCGGACACGCAGACGAACATGCGGATCGCCGTCGATGCCATGGGCGGTGACCATGCGCCATCAGTCATCGTCGATGGAGCGGTGGCTGCTGCGCGCCATCTCGACGCCGAGGTTGCGCTCGTCGGCCCGACCGCCGAGATCGAGCGGGCCCTCGCCGCGCATCACGACTGGGCCAGGCTCGGCATCGTGATCGTCGATGCGCCGGATGTCATCGGCATGTCGGAGACGCCGGCCGCCGCGCTGCGGCGCAAGCCGCGCGCGTCGGTGCGCGTCGCGGCGGAGCTGGTGGCCAGCCGGGACGCCGCGGCGCTGGTCAGCGTCGGTCACACGGGCGCGACGGTGATGGCGGCGCATGCCGCGTTCGGGATGATCACCGGGGTCGATCGTCCGGCGCTGGCGGTGACGATCCCGACGCGGACGGGGTCGGCGGTGCTGCTCGACGCCGGGGCCAACGTCGAGTGCCGTCCGCAGCACCTGCTGCAGTTCGGGGTGATGGGCAGCGTGGTGTCGCGCGTGGCGTTCGGGGTCGAGCGTCCGAAGGTCGGGCTGCTGTCGATCGGCGAGGAGGCGACGAAGGGCAACGAGCTGACGCGCGATGCGCATCAGCTCCTCAAGGCGGCCCCCATCGAGTTCATCGGCAACATCGAAGGGCGGGAGATCTACAGCGGCGTGGCGGATGTGGTGGTGTGCGACGGGTTCACCGGGAACGTGGTGCTGAAAACCAGCGAGGGTCTGGTCGAGACGGTCGAGACGCTGCTCGGCGACGAGCTGCGCGGGACGTTCTCGAGCCAGGTCGGGTATCTGCTCTCGCGGCGTGCGTTCCGCCGCTTCCGGCGCCGCCTCGACTACTCGGAATACGGCGGCGCGGCGCTGATCGGCGTCGCGGGACTCGTGATCGTCGGGCACGGACGGTCGTCGGCCAAGGCCGTTCGCAACGCCATTGCCATGGCCTACCGGTTCGCGAGCACCGACTTCATGCATCGCGTCGAACACGAGATCGGTGCGGCGGCGATGGCCAGGTAGCTTCGTGATCGCCTTCATCTTCCCCGGACAGGGATCGCAGCACGTCGGCATGGGCAAGGCGCTGGCCGACCAGTTCCCGGTTGCCCGCCGGACGTTCGACGAGGCGGATGCGGCGTTTGCGGCCGTGGACGGCCACGTGCACGAGATCGAGCCCGCCGACGCCGATCGTCCGCTCGCCGAGCAGCGGCGCGGGCGGCCCCGCCTGCTGAGCGAGCTGTGCTTCGAGGGACCGGAATCGGATCTCGGCCTGACCGAGATCACGCAGCCCGCCATCCTCACCGCGAGCGTGGCCGCCTACCGCGTGCTGGCCGAGCAGGGAGTGCGGCCCGACTTCCTCGCCGGCCACAGTCTCGGCGAATACTCGGCGCACGTTGCGGCGGGAACGTTCGCCTTCACCGATGCCGTCGCACTGGTCCGGCGGCGGGGACGCTACATGCAGGAGGCCGTGCCCGTCGGCTCCGGCGCCATGGCCGCCATCCTCGGCGGCGATCTCGCGGCGATCGAGCAGGCGTGCACGGAATCGGCGCAGGGCGAGATCGTCAGCCCGGCCAACATCAACTGCCCGGGCCAGGTGGTCATCGCCGGCCACACCGCGGCCGTGCAGCGTGCCGTCGATCGGGCCAAGGCGCTCGGTGCACGGCGCGCAAGGATGCTGGCGGTGAGCGCGCCGTTCCATTGCGGGTTGATGAAGGCGGCCGAGCAGCGTCTCGAGCCGGAGCTCCGCGCACTGACGACCGTCGACCCCGCGGTCCCGGTGGTGGCCAACGTCGACGCGGAACCAAAGCACGACGGGGCGGCATCGATCGAGGCGCTGGTGCGGCAGGTCTCGGCGCCCGTACGGTGGGAGGACGTCGTCCGCCGTCTTGCGTCGGCGGGCGTCAGCACGTATGTTGAGGTGGGTCCAGGCAACGTACTGAGCGGTCTCGTGAAGAAGATCCACCCTGACGCACAGGTCCTGACATTCGGATCGCCCGAGAACCTCGACGCGATCGTGGCGGCATGTTCGATCTCAGCGGAAAAGTAGCGATCGTCACCGGCGCATCGCGCGGCATCGGCCGCGGCATCGCCGAAGCGCTGGCCGAGCAGGGTGCGCATGTGGTGGCCGGGGCGCGCGCCGACCACGCCGACGCGACCGTCGCGACGATTCGCGCGGCCGGCGGCCGGGCCGAGGCGGCGAGCATCGACGTCACCGACGCCGCCACGATCGAGGCGATGGTCGACGGCGTGCTCGCCCGGCACGGCCGTATCGACGTGCTCGTCAACAATGCCGGCATCACCCGCGACCAGTTGATGCTCCGCCTGAAGCGGCAGGAATGGGACGAGGTGATCGCGACCAATCTCACCTCGGCGTTCACCTGCGTACAGGCCGTGCTCAAGCCGATGATCAGACAGCGCTCCGGCCGCATCGTGAGCATCAGCTCGGTGGTCGGGCAGATGGGGAACGCCGGTCAGGCCAACTACGCCGCCTCGAAAGCCGGACTGATCGGGTTCAGCATGGCGCTGGCACGCGAGGTGGCGTCGCGCAACATCACCGTCAACGTCGTGTCGCCCGGCATGATCGATACCGACATGACCCGGGCGGTCGCCGAGAAGGCGCACGGGGAATGGGAGACGCTGATCCCGCTCAAGCGTCTCGGGACGCCCCGGGACATCGCCGCGGCGGTGTGCTTCCTCGCGTCGGATGAGGCAGCGTATATTACAGGACAGGTCCTTGCCGTGAACGGCGGCATGTACATGTAGATTCGTGGCCTGGTCGCCGAAGGTGGCAGGTGGTTCGTGGCCGGGTGGCCTGGCAGGGCTGCGCGCCGCAGCGCGCAGCGCGAAGGCGAGTTAGTGGTGGTTGGTCGTTGGTGGTTCGGTGGGAATCGGGTGGGCGCGCCGCGCGCCACCAACCACCAACCATCAACCATTAACTGACTGGAGGACAGATGGCGGTTGCAGACAAGGTGAAGAGCATCATCGTGGAACAGCTGGGCGTCGATGAAGAGGAAGTGACGCCGGATGCGTCGTTCGTCGATGACCTGGGCGCCGATTCGCTCGACACGGTGGAGCTCGTGATGGCGTTCGAGGAGGAGTTCGGCATCGAGATCCCGGACGAAGACGCCGAGAAGATCACCCGCGTCAAGGAAGCGATCGACTACATCGACGCGCACGCCAAAGGGAAGAAGTAGAAGGGGACAAGGGCTACAGCGTTGAACAGGCGGGTTGTCATCACCGGCATCGGGCTGGTGTCGTCGCTGGGCATCGGCACGGATGCGACCTGGCGGGCGCTGCTGGCCGGCACCTCGGGTGTCACGCGCGTCACGAAGTTCGACATCACCGGGTTCGCGGCACAGATTGCCGCCGAGGTCAAGGGATTCGACCCGCTGAACTTCATCGAGAAGAAAGACGTCAAGAAGATGGACGTCTTCATCCAGTACGCGCTGGCCGCGTCGCAGTTCGCGATGGACGACTCGGGCCTGCGCATCACGCCGGCGAACGCTCCCGAGGTCGGCGTCTACATCGGGTCGGGCATCGGCGGGTTCCAGACCATCGAGCGCGAGCACAGCGCCCTGCTGAAGGGCGGCCCGCGCAAGATCTCACCGTTCTTCATTCCGTCGGCCATCATCAATCTCGCCTCGGGCCAGGTGTCGATCCGCTTCGGGGCGAAGGGCCCGAACATGGCCAGCTGCACCGCCTGTTCGGCGTCGGCGCACGCCATCGGCGACTCGTACGAGATCATCCGCCGCGGCGACGCCACCGTGATGATCACCGGCGGGTCGGAGGCCGCGATCACGCCGATGAGCCTGGGCGGGTTCGCCGCGCTGCGCGCGCTGTCGACCCGCAACGACGAGCCGCAGAAGGCGTCGCGTCCCTTCGACCGGGATCGCGACGGCTTCGTCATCGGCGAGGGCGCCGGCACGCTGATCCTCGAGGAGCTCGGTCACGCGACGCGGCGCGGCGCGAAGATCTACGCCGAAATCGTCGGCTACGGCATGTCGGGCGATGCCTATCACATCACCGCCCCGTCCGAGGACGGCGACGGCGGCGTGCGGGTGATGCGCATGGCGGTGAAGAAGGCGGGCATCCACCCCGAGCAGGTCGACTACATCAACGCCCACGGAACGTCGACCCCGTACAACGATCGGCTCGAAACGCTGGCGATCAAGACGCTGTTCGGCGATCACGCCCGCAAGCTCGCCATCTCGTCGACCAAGTCGATGACCGGCCACCTGCTGGGCGGCGCCGGCGGCCTCGAGGCCGGCATCTCGGCCCTCGCCGTGCACAATCAGATTGCGCCGCCCACGATCAACCTCGAGCATCCGGACCCGGAGTGCGACCTCGACTACGTGCCCTGCAAGAGCCGGCCGATGACGATCAACTACGCCCTGTCGAACTCGTTCGGCTTCGGCGGCACGAATGCGGCATTGCTGTTCAAGCGATTCGAGGGATAGGCCTCCGGCTTTGCTCTGGTGGCCGACGGGCGCCGGCCTGAATCCAGACGTTGAAAGACCAGGGGCCACAGCCTATGAAGATCGCCGTCTGCATCAAGCAGGTTCCGACGCGCGAGTGGCAGCCGCGTCTCACTGACGACAAGACCTGGATCCGCGAGCAGGACGCCAGCTTCGAGATGAACGAGCCGGATGCCTACGCGCTCGAGGAGGCACTCCGTCTGCGCGAGAAGCTGAGCGGCGAGGTCGTCGTCTGCTCGGCGGGCCCGTCTCGCGTGCAGCAGGTCATCCGCGAAGCGCTGGCCCGCGGCGCCGATCGGGCGCTGCACGTCGAGGACGATTCGCTGGCGGCGGCGGACGCCGCCATGACCGCCGATGCGCTCGCCCCGGCGATGGCGGAAGAGAAGTTCGACCTCGTGCTGACGGGGCTGCAGTCCGACGACCAGGGTCATGCCCAGATGGGGGTGATCCTCGCCGAGCGGCTCGGCATCCCGCATTCGACCATCATCATGGAAGTGCAGGTGGCCGATCGGACCCTCCGCGTCAAGCGCGAGCTCGAAGGCGGCTGGTTCCAGTGGATCGCGATGCCCCTGCCGGCGCTGCTCACCATCCAGAGCGGCATCAACCAGCTGCGCTACGCGACGCTCAAAGGCATCATGGCGGCGAAGAAGAAGGAGATCAAAAAGGTGCCGCTGCCTGCGGGCCTGAAGCCGTCGCAGCAGATCCTCTCGCTGTCGCTGCCGGTGCGCAGCAAGCGGACGCAGATGATCGGCGGATCCCCGGCCGAGGCCGCCACGGAGCTGGTGCGCCGGCTGCGCGAGGAGGCGCGCGTCCTGTGATCCTGGTCGTCGCCGAACAGCGTGACGGCGCGCTCAACCGCGCGTCGTGGGAAGCGATTGCCGCCGCGCAGCAGATGGCGGGCAGCCTGCCCGTCTCCGTGCTCGTGCCGGGCGCATCGGTCGGCGACCTCGCCCGCGATTTGGCCCAGGCCGACGTGGCGCAGGTCTTCACCGTCGAGCACGAGGCGCTCCGCCAGTACACGCCCGATGCCTACACGATGGCGCTGTGCGGCGTGGTCGAAGCGCAGAAACCCGCCGCCGTGCTGATGGCCCATACCTACCAGGCCCGCGACTTCGCGCCGATGCTCGCGGCGCGGCTGGGCGTGAGCCTGGTCACCGATGTCATCGGCATCAGCGGGGAAGGCGCTTCAGCGGCCTTCACGCGACCGATGTTCCAGGGGAAGCTCACCGCCACCGTTCGCCCCGCCTCGTCCGGCACGGTGATCGTCACCGTGCAGATCGGTGCGTTTCGCGCGGACGCGGTCCGCCGCGGCGGTTCGGCGGCGGTCGCGCCTTTGGAGGCCGCCATCGATGTCGCCGCAATCCGCCAGCGGCCGGAAGCCCCGTTCCAGGAAGCGAAACAGGCGGTCGATCTGAGCCAGGCCGAGCGCATCGTCGCCATCGGCCGGGGCATCAAGTCACAGGACAATCTGCCGCTGGCGCAGCGTCTCGCGGCGGCAATGGGGGCCGAGCTCGCGGCGTCGCGGCCGATCTGCGACAGCGGCTGGCTGCCGATGGAACGCCAGGTGGGGAGCTCCGGCCAGACGGTGGCGCCGCGGCTGTACGTCGCGCTCGGCATCTCGGGCGCGATTCAGCACCTGGTCGGCATGAAGGGCTCGCGCACCATCGTCGCCATCAACAAGGACCCCGATGCGCCGATCTTCGAGGTGGCCGACTACGGTCTCGTCGGAGATCTGTTCGAGATCGTGCCCGCGCTCACGGCAGAACTCGAGAAGAAGTAGCCCGGCGCAGACCGGGCCTGCGTGACGGGGAACGGCACACTTCTCCCGCAGCTGGGACCAAGGCGGATTGGATCCCGCCGCAGCCGGGTGCAGGCGGATGCGTCCCGCCGAAGCCGAGCGGAGGCGGAGCATGGATCGAGAGACACTGGAAGTTGACGTCCTCATCGTCGGCGGCGGCCCTGCGGGTCTCTCGGCGGCGCTGCGCCTCGCGCAGCTGCAGAAGCAGCAGGGCGGCGAACCGTTGTCGATTGCCGTGCTGGAAAAGGCGCGCGAAGCCGGCGCCCATCTCCTCTCCGGCGCCGTCCTCGATCCCTCGACGCTGCGCGAGCTGATTCCCGACTTCCAGGCCAAAGGCGCGCCGCTGTTGACCCCGGTCCGGCGCGACAGCGTCTACTTCCTCGGCGAGCGCTCGCAGCTGCGTCTGCCGATCGTGCCGCCGCCGCTGCGGAATCATGGCAACTACCTGATCTCGCTCAGCCAGTTCGTCCAGTGGCTGGCGCAGCAGGTCGAAGCCGAGGGTATCGATCTCTTCACCGGCTTTGCCGGACAGGAAGTCCTCACCGACGGCATTCGCGTGATCGGCGTCCGCACGGGCGATCGCGGTGTGGACAAGCAGGGCCGGCACAAGCCCAACTACGAGCCCGGCGTCGACATTCACGCGAAGGTGACGATCTTCTGCGACGGCGTGCGCGGCAACCTCACCAAGCGCGTGATCCAGGAATTCCAGCTGGCGAAGGGCCGCGAGCCCGAGCAGTACGCCGTGGGGTTGAAGGAGCTGTGGGACATTCAACCCGGCCGCCTCGAGACGGGCACGGTGATTCACACGCTCGGCTACCCGCTCCGGCACGAGGAGTTCGGCGGCGCCTTCATCTACGCGCTTCCCGGGAACCGGCTCTCGCTGGGGCTGGTCACCGGCCTCGATTACCGGGATCCGCTCTTCGATCCCCACATGGCGTTCAACCGCCTCAAGAAGCACCCGTTCGTCGCGTCGCTGCTCGAGGGCGGTACGCTCGTCCGCTACGGCGCGAAGGCGCTGCCCGAGGGCGGGTGGAACACGATCCCGAAGCTCTACATGGCGGGCGGATTGATCGCCGGCGATGCCGGCGGCTTCTTGAACTCGCTGCGCCTGAAGGGCATTCATCTCGCCATGCGCAGCGGCATGCTCGCCGCCGAGACAGCCTTTGCCGCGATCCGCGCCGGCGACACTTCCGATGCCGCGCTGGCGGACTACGACGCCAGGGTCAAGGCCAGTCCGATCAGGAGCGAGCTGTATCCGGTGCGCAACGTCCATCAGGCGTTCGGCTACGGCCTGTTCGCCGGCCTGGCGTTCGCGGGGCTGACGCTGCTCACGGGCGGGCGCTGGTTCGAGGACCTGCGAGGCCGGCCGGGCCATCAGCGGATGAAGACGCTGGCGTGGTACTACGGCCTGGACGTGCCCGTCACGCGGCCGAGCAACGTGGTGCCGATCGATCGCGTCACGACGTTCGACAAGCTCACGAACGTGCACTACTCGGGAACCGCCCACGAAGAGGATCAGCCGTCGCACCTCCTCGTCCAGACCGAAGTGTGCAGCTCGCGATGCGGTCCCGAGTACGGCCATCCCTGCACGCGGTTCTGTCCGGCCAATGTCTACGAGATCATCCGCGAGCCGGGGCAGCCGCCGCGTCTGCAGATCAACGCCTCGAACTGCGTCCACTGCAAGACGTGCGACATCATGGACCCCTACCAGGTCATCACCTGGGTCCCGCCCGAGGGCGGCGGCGGGCCGCAGTACAACGGTATGTAGCTGGTTGGGGTTCGTGGTTGGTAGCTGGTGCTGTGAGTGGTGAATGGGCAGTGAGTAGTGGTTGAACGGTGACTTGGGTGTCTAGAGTGCAAAGCCCGGCGGCGCGCTGACTGTTCGCCACGAATCAAGAACCACGACCACCAGCCACCAACCACCAACCACTGACCAGGAGCTACCATCTATCCGTGACTGACTCCTGGCGCTCGTCTCCGCTCAAGCGCCTGCAGGTGGCGGCCATTGCAGCCCTCGGCTACCCGCTGATCAACGCGCTCGGCCACACGCTGCGCTGGCGCGTCGAGGGTCTCGAGCATCTGGACGCGATTCAGGCGTCGGGTCGGCAGCCCGTGATGGCGTTCTGGCACGGGCGGATTCTGCCGGCGACCTTCTACTTCCGCCGCCGCGGCATCGTCGTGATCACGAGCGAGAACTTCGACGGCGAATGGATTGCGCGGATCATCGAACGGTTCGGCTACGGCACGGCCCGCGGCTCGACGTCGCGGGGAGGGCGGAAGGCGATGCTGCAGCTGCGCCGCGACATGAAGGCCGGCCGCGCCGCGGGATTCACGGTCGACGGCCCGCGAGGGCCGGCGCGCGTCGCGCAGCCGGGGGCAGTGTGGCTGGCGAGCGCGACGGGGAACCCGGTGCTGCCGTTTCACCTCGAGGCGTCGTCGCACTGGAGCCTGCGAAGCTGGGATCGGACGCAAATCCCCAAGCCGTTCAGCACGGTGGCGCTCGCCGTCGGCGAGCCACTGGAGGTGCCGGCCGGCGCGACGGACGAAGTGCTCGAGCACTACAGGAAGGAGCTGGAGCACCGTCTCGGAGCGCTCGAGGCGCGCGCGGCGCGGATGCTCGAAGCGCCGGCCGATCCGGACGCGCCGGCGTCCGGACGGTCCGAACGTCTTACGGCACGTGCTGGCCGTTGATGTGATAGTGGCCGTGCGCCGGATCCCAGATCCGCTCGGGGCCTCCCCTCCGCTCGGTCGTCACCTGGGCCAGCACTGCAGCCAGGGCCGCAATCATCGCGGCGCCAACAACCGCGATCAGGAACTTCGACTGCCGCTGGCTCTCGGTCTTGATGCCGTGGCACTTCTTGTATTTCTTGCCACTGCCGCACGAGCACAGTTCGTTGCGTCCTGTCTTCGCCATCGGACCCTCTTCGCCGCGGACTGTACCGCATCGACGCGGCGACGGCAAGCGCAGGGCCCGGTTGGCCCGCCGATCTGCTAGGATGCGCCCGTCAGGGGGTTCGCCCATGCGCCGCGTGCTCACAGTGCTCTTTGCCGCCGCTTTCGTTGCAGCGCTTTCCGCCCAGTCGCGACCGACGCTCGACATCTATCTGGTGGACGTCGAGGGCGGGAACGCCACGTTGTTCGTCGCCCCCTCGGGCGCCTCGCTGCTCATCGACACCGGCAACGGCGGTGCGGGCGCGGTGCGCGACGCCGAGCGGATCGTGGCGGCGGCAAAGGATGCGGGTCTCACGCAGATCGATCACCTGATCACGACGCACTATCACGGCGATCACTTCGGCGCGATGAGCGAGGTGGCGGCGCGTATTCCCATCCGGCACTTCATCGACCACGGGGCAAACGTGCAGCCCGGTGCGGCTGCGGACGAGTTCCTGCAGAAGGTCTATCCGAAGCTGTACGCCGGCGCGAAGCACACGGTCGTGAAGCCCGGCGATCGAATCGAGATGAAGGGGCTGGATGCGCGCGTGGTGGCGTCCGCCGGACGGATGATCGCGGCGCCGCTGCCGGGCGCCGGCGGCAGGAATCCGTACTGCGCCGCGTTCAAGCCGAAGGATCCTGACGCTTCGGAGAACGCGCAGTCAGTCGGCACGCACATCGCCTTCGGCCGCTTCAGAACCGTCCACATGGGAGACCTGACCTGGAACAAGGAAGCCGAGCTGATGTGCCCCGAGAATCGGCTGGGCAACGTCGATCTGTTCATCGTCTCGCACCATGGCCAGTCGAACTCGAACTCCGAAGTGCTGGTCCACGCGCTCGCGCCGCGCGTGGCGATCATGAACAACGGCACACGAAAAGGCGGTCAGCCCGAGGCGATGAAGGTGCTGTTCTCGTCGCCGGGGCTCGAGGACCTCTGGCAGATCCATTTCTCGCTGCTCAGCGGTCAGGAGTACACGGTGCCGGGCATGTTCATCGCCAACACTGTCGACGACCAGCCGGCGGCTATGCCGATCGCGGCAGCGGCGGCACCGGCGCCCGGATCCGGCGCGGCGCCGCCGCCCGCGCACAACGGCACGGCGCACTGGATCAAGGTCTCGGCACGCGAAGACGGTTCGTTCACCGTGACCAACCCGCGCAACGGATTCACGAAGACGTACGGACGGCGCTAACCCAGCGCTAACCCCCGTACGTGAAGACGAGGATGCTCCCGGGATTGGCCAGCTTCTGCGTCACCACGCCCGCCGCATCGCGGTGCGGGCCTGACGGATCGGCGGCGAGATAAATCGTGCGGCCGTCGGGATTCAGCGCGATATCACGGTAGCGGTTCATCGTCTTGAACAGCTCGCTCGGCGGCTCCTTGACGGAGCGGCCATCAGTGGAGAGTGGCAGCCGGAACACGGCGCCGCGAACCAGGCTGAGGACGAGCAGCGAGTTCTTCCACCCGGGGATGGCGTCGCTGGTGTACACGTCCAGCCCGCCCGGCGCAATCGTCGCGCTTCCCAGCCTCGACAGGTCGTAGCCGGTGTCGACCGTGAAGAACGTGCGCAGCGGCGGCGTGAACCGCGGATCGGTGAAGACGCTCTCGGCCTGCTGCGGCACCGACGATGGCGGTGCATTGCCTCCTCCCGGGGGCAGCTTCGTACATGGAGTCGGGCTCGACGCCGACCAGTTCGCGTAGACGTACGCCTTGTCGTCCTTGTAGCCGGCCACGTTCGGCCAGCCGTAGTTGCGTCCCGCCTCGAGCAGGTTGGTTTCATCGTCCGAACTCGGTCCGTGCTCGGATTCGTACAACAGGCCGCCGGGCCCGAACGCGAGGCCCAGCGGATTGCGGTGGCCGTACGTGAAGACGTGGCTGCGGACGCCGCCGATCTCGGGGTTGTCGGCCGGAATCGAGCCGTCGAGCTCGATGCGCAGAATCTTGCCCTCATAGCCCGACCAGTCCCTGGCGCGGATCTGCGCCGCGGTGGGAAGCTCCTGCGCGCGATTCGCGTTGCAGCGGTTGGCGCCGAAGTTGGCGCCCTGATCGCCGATCGTCAGATACAGCTTGCGATCGGGACCGAAGGCCAGACGTCCGCCGACGTGGTCGGTGTGCGTGGGCAGTCCCGTGAGGATGTCGGCCGGCTCCACGAGCGTGCGTGACGATGGATCGAAGCGATAGCGTCGGACGGCGAGTCGTCTCGCCAGCGCAGTGCCCGGCGCATCGTCGTAGGTGAAGGCGACATATACGAAGTTGTTGCCCGTATTGCGCAGCAGATCGGCGTGAAAAGCGAGCCCGAGCAGGCCGTCCTGGGTGAACGTCGTGTTCACCTCCGGGATCGCGACGGCGACGCTGCGCGTGCCGTCCGCCGGGTTGATGCGCAGGACGCGGCGGCCGGTGCGCTCGGTCACCCAGAGGTGCTGGTCCGGCCCCCACGCGATCTCCCACGGCCCCTCGAGGCCGGAAATCAGGACGCGCAGTGAGAACCGCTCGGGCGGTTTGGTGATGATGCTTGAATCCTGTGCCGCGGCAGCCGCGGCGACGACAACCGCGGCCAGGACGGGAACGAGAGCGGCCTTCTTCATAGTGCGCTCATTAGAACACGAGCGCGAACAGGAAGATTCCGATCATCAGGAAGGCGATTCCGACCTTGACCGCCATCCCGATGGTGAACCCGATCCACGCCGCCAGGCCTGCCTTGCCGGCCCGGGCCATGTCGCGGTGCATCGTAAGCTCGCCGATCACGGCGCCGGCGAACGGGCCGATGATGATGCCCGGAAGTCCGAAGAACAGCCCGAGCAGCGTTCCGAGGCCGGCACCCACCATCGCTCGCGGGCTGGCGCCGAACCTCCGGGCGCCCAGCGCGGCGGCGGCGAGGTCCACGAGATAGCTTGCCGCGCCAATCACGCCAATCACGACCAGCGTCCAGACGCCGACCTTCGTGAAGCCGTCGGCCCAGGCGGCAACCACGAGACCCGCGACGATCAGCATCGCGCCTGGCAGGGCCGGCAGCACCGTGCCGGCCAGGCCGACGATCACCAGCAGGACGCCGACGATCCAGAGGACGACGTTCACCGGATTGCCCGTTGGGCTTCGGGATTTGCCGCCATACAATCTGGCAAGTGTCCCTCACCATCTTCACGTCGCCGCATTTTGCCGATCACCTGACCCCGCCCGGCCACCCCGAACGCGTGGAGCGGTTCGAGGTCATGCAGGTCGTGGCCTCGGAGTTCGGCCGGCGCGGCGGGCGCGTCGAGACGCCGCGGACGGTCACGGATCAGGAGATCACGCGCATTCATGATGCCGATTATCTGACCGCGATCAAGGAAACGGCCGGCCGCGCGGTCGCACTGGATCCGGATACGTTCACCTCGCCCGGCACGTTCTCCGCCGCCTACCTGGCGGCCGGCGCGGCGGTCACCGCTGTCGAGCACGTTCTCGACGGTCCGCCCGGCCGGCGGGCGCTGGCGCTCGTCCGGCCGCCCGGTCATCACGCCGAGCGCAACCGCGCGATGGGCTTCTGCGTGTTCAACAACGTTGCGATTGCGGCAGCGGCAGCGCGGGCCCACGGGCTGAACCGGGTGGCGATTGTCGACTTCGACGTCCATCACGGCAACGGGACGCAGTGGAGCTTCTACGACGATCCATCGGTGCTGTTCATCTCGTCGCATCAGTTTCCGTACTACCCCGGGACGGGAGCGGCAGGTGACATCGGCACCGGTGCGGGCCGCGGCTTCACGGTCAATCTTCCGCTCGCGGCCGGCGCCACCGACGCCGACTACGAGCTCGTCTACACGAAGATCGCGCTTCCCGTCATCGAACAGTTCGAGCCGGAGCTGATGCTCGTCTCGGCCGGGTTCGATGCCCACATGGACGATCCGCTCGCCGGCATGCGTCTGACGACTCCGTATTTCGGCCGGCTGATGGCCGCCGCCGCAGCGCTTGCCGACGAGTGCTGCGACGGCCGCCTGGTTGCGGTGACGGAAGGGGGCTACAACCTGGCGGCGCTCGGCGATTCCCTCCGCGCGGCCATTGATGCGCTCGAGGGAGAGACCCCGGCCGTCGCGGCGCCCACCGGTGCGGCGCCTCGAGGAGGAGCGGCGCTCGAGGCCGTGCTGCCGCATCTACAGGATCACTGGACGTTATAATCACGACAGGTCGTCTGACGGCGAGCTCCTGCGTACCAGCGCGGCCGGCCGTGTCAGCCGGCCCATCTTCCATGCCCGACTACCATCCACAGGAACTCGACAGGAAGTGGCAGCAGAAATGGGCGGACTCGCGCGCGTTCGAGGTCGAGGTCGACCCATCCCGGCCGAAGTTCTACTGCCTCGAGATGTTTGCGTACCCGTCCGGTCATGCCCACGTCGGCCACGTGCGCAACTACATCATCGGCGACGTCATGGCCCGGACCAAGCGGATGCGGGGCTTCAACGTGCTGCATCCGTTCGGATGGGATGCGTTCGGGCTGCCCGCCGAGAACGCGGCGATCAAGAACGGCATCCACCCGGAAGTCTCCACCCGCAACAACATCGCCCACATGAAGGGCCAGCTCCAGCGGCTCGGCATCAGCTACGCCTGGGAGCGCGAGATCGCGACCTGCGACGCCGAGTACTACAAGTGGAACCAGTGGCTCTTCATCCGCATGTTCGAGCGCGGGCTGGCGTACCGGCGCAGGTCGTCGGTGAACTGGTGCCCGGTCGACAAGACGGTGCTCGCCAACGAGCAGGTGGTCGACGGCAGGTGCTGGCGCTGCGACTCGCCGGTCGAGATGCGCGACCTCGAGCAGTGGTTCTTCCGGATCACGGCCTACGCCGACGAGCTGCTCGAGGCGACCAACACGCTGACGAAGTGGCCCGAGAAGGTGCTGACCATGCAGCGGAACTGGATCGGGCGCTCGGAAGGCGCACGCGTCAAGTTCCCGCTCGAAATCGATCCGCAGACCTCGATCGAGGTGTTCACCACGCGCATCGATACCATCTACGGGTCGACGTTCGTGCTCCTCGGGCCGGAGCATCCGCTCGTCCAGACGCTGGCCGACCGTTCGCCGGATCCGGCGGCGCTCAAGCAGAAGGCGCAGACGTTCCGCCTGCAGGACCGTGCCGCCCGGATGAGCGGCACGATCGAGAAGGACGGCTTCGATACCGGCTTTCGCGCGATCAATCCGTTCACCAGCGAGCCGGTGCCGATCTGGGTCGCCAACTTCGTGCTCGGCGAGTACGGCACGGGAGCGGTGATGGCGGTTCCGGCCCACGACCAGCGCGACTTCGAGTTCGCGCGCAAGTTCGACCTGCCGATGCGCGTGGTCGTCACGCCCGACGGGGCGCCGGCAGCGTCCGACGTGCTCACCGAGGCGGCCGCGTCCTACGGACGCCTGGTGAATTCGGGCGAGTTCTCCGGCCTCACCTCGGAGGACGCGATCAGGAAGATGACGGCCGCGGCGAAGGCGCGCGGCATCGGCGAAGGCACGGTGCAGTACCGGCTCAAGGACTGGGGGATCTCGCGGCAGCGCTACTGGGGCACGCCGATCCCGATGATCTACTGCGAGACCGACGGCATCGTCGCCGTGCCCGACGATCAGCTGCCGGTGGAGCTGCCGAAGGTCGCGCAGTTCACCGGCCGCGGCGACTCGCCGCTCGCGCAGATTCCCGAGTTCGTCAACGTGACATGTCCGAAGTGCGGCAAGCCGGCGCGCCGCGAGACGGACACCATGGACACGTTCGTCGACTCGTCCTGGTATTTCTACCGGTTCGCCGATCCGCACAACGACAGGCAGCCGTTCGATCCCGCGGCGGCGAGGTACTGGCTCCCGGTCGACTTCTACAGCGGCGGAATCGAGCACGCAATCCTGCACCTGATCTACTCGCGCTTCTTCGCGCGCGTGTTCCGCGACCTCGGCATGGTCGACGATCCCGAGCCGTTCACGCAGCTCCTGACGCAGGGCATGGTGCTGAAGGACGGCGCCGTGATGTCGAAGTCGAAGGGCAACGTCGTCGATCCGGACACGATGCTGGAGAAGTACGGCGCCGACGCCCTTCGCCTGTACGTGATGTTCGTGGCGCCGCCCGAGAAGGAGGTCGAGTGGACCGACGCGGGCCTCGAGGGCAGCTTCCGGTTCCTGGCCCGTGTCTGGCGTCTGGTCGATCACTGGTGCGAGACCGTCGGCGGAGAAGGCGTGGGTGCGCCGCCGGCGCAGGCAGCGTTGACCGCCGCCGAGCGCGCGCTCCGACGCAAGACGCACGACACGATTCGCCGCGTCACCATCGACATCGAGCAGCGGCAGCAGTTCAACACCGCCGTGTCGGCCCTGATGGAGCTCGTCAACGAGCTGTACACCTTCAGCGAGCAGACGGTCACCGGCGCCCCCGGCCACCGGTCCGACGAGGATGTCGCAAGCGCGGGCAAGGTCGAGCGCGCCGAAACCATCGCCGTCGTGCGCGAAGCGGTCGAGGCCCTCGTGCTGATGATCTCGCCCTTTGCGCCGCACACGGCGGAAGAGCTCTGGTGCATGCTCGGCCATACCGGGGGCCTGACGGCGGCGAAGTGGCCGGAGTTCGATCCCGAGGTGGCCAGGGCCGAGGAGATCACGGTGCCGGTCCAAGTCAACGGCAAGGTCCGCTCCCGCCTCACCGTACCGGCGTCGACGCCGGAAGCCGAGCTCGAGAAGCTCGCCCTTGCCGACGCGGCCGTGCAGCCGTATGTTGCCGGGAAGTCGGTTCAGAAGGTTGTGGTCGCGCCGGGCGGCCGTCTGGTGTCGATCGTCGTGAAGTGAGGTCCGGGCAGATGAGGACCGCGCTGGCGGTGTTCTTGGCGCTGGTGAGCTCGGGCTGCGGATACGCGCTGGCCGGCCGCGGTTCGTTCCTCCCCGACTACATCCGCGTCATCGGGATTCCGCCGATCGAGAATCGCACCACGTATCAGCAGGCGGATCTGGTGCTCACCGAGAAGATCCGCACCGAGTTCATCGGCCGGGGCAAGTACACGGTCGTCCCCGACGCCGCCGGGTCCGATGCCGTGCTGACCGCCGAGATCACCGGCATCTCGGCGCAGCCCGTCGCCTTCAACGAAAGCCAGCTCGCCTCGCGCTATCTCTTCACGATGACGATGCGCGTGCAGCTGACCGACACGAGGAGCAGCATGGTGCTCTGGTCGAACGATGCGCTGACGTTCCGCGAGGAATCCGACCTGGCCACGCGCGGTGCCACGGTGCTCGAAGGCGCCACCTTCGTCGACCAGGAGCGGAGCACGTTCGACAGGATCGCCACCGACGTCGCGCGCACCGTGGTGACGGCGATCCTCGAGGCGTTCTAGTGCCGGTCCTCTCCACGACCATCCTTCGCAGGCAGCTCGCCGCCGGCGAAACGGACCCGATCTACCTGCTGGTGGGCGCCGACGATCTCGAGAAGGCGTCGGTAGCGGCCGAATTCGCCGAGATGGTGGAGGAGGACCTGCGCGCCTTCAACGTCGAGCGGCTGTATGGCGGCGAGACGAAGGTCGACCAGTTGATCGACGCGGCCGGCACGCTGCCGATGATGGCGCCGCGGCGCGTCGTGGTGGTGGCCGAGGCCGAGAAGCTGCTCGTTCCAAAGCGTGAGAGCAAGGCCTCGGATGCCGAGCAGGAGCGGCTCGAGGCGTTCGTCAAGGATCCGCCGCGGCACGCGACGGTGGTGTTCGTGTGCGGGCCCCTGGACCGCCGACGCCGGCTGATCCAGCTGCTGCTGAAGACGGCGCACGTCGTCGACTGCGGCACGATCGAGAGCGAGGCCGACGCCCAGCGCTGGGTCAGGGCCCGGGCCGCACGGGAGAAGGTGACGATCGAGCCGGCCGCCGTCGCCGAGCTGGTTGCCCGGGCCGGGCTGGACGTGGTGCGCCTGCGCGCCGGGTTCGACCGCGTCGCGCTGTACACGATGGGGCAGCCGGCAATCACCGTGGACGATGTGCGGCAGGCGGTGGTGGCGGGTCCGGAGGCGCAGACCGAGTGGGGCATCGCCAACGCGATTCAACGCAATGACGTCCGGGAAGCGCTGCGCGAGCTGGGGCGGGCGTTCGATGCGGGGGACGTGGCCGTGAAGATCCTGGGGCAGATCAGAATTGCAGCAGAGAAGCTGACCGGAGCGCGGCTGCGTGCGGCCATGGACGCGCTGCTGCGCACCGACATCGCGCTCAAATCGTCGGGCGGGGACGCGCGGATTCTGCTGGAACGGCTGGTCGTGGAGATGTGCGACGCGGGCCGCCTGAGGGCGGCCCAGACGGTCAGGCGCTAGCTTTCGCCAGCCGCGCCGCGAGCCGCGACTTGTAGCGGCCGGCCGTGTTGCGGTGAATGATGCCCTTGCTCGCCATCTTGTCGACGATCGAGACGGTCTTGCTCAAAGCGGCCTTGGCGGCCGGCAGATCCTTGCCGTCGATCGACGCACGGATCGCCTTCAGGGCCGTGCGCAGCCTCGAGCGCATCTGGCGATTGTGCGCCCGGCGGGTGATGTTCTGCCGGTGCGCCTTCAGGGCGGATTTTGTACGCTTGGCCAAGTGCGGGGGTCCTCTCTCGTGAAAAAGCCCGTGCCTACAAAGGAGCTATTCTAGCACGTCGAGCGCGACCTTCCACTGGCCGTCCCGCTCGCGGACCCAGACGCGCGCGTAGAAGCCCGCCTCGATGTTCAGCGTCTGAGTCCCGCGGCCGCGCGCCGTCACCCTGCGCGGGGCGATGGTGAACGTGCCCCAGGTGTAGCCCAGATCGCCCGATCGCGCCACCTCCGCGTATCGCGAGTCGGCGCTCGAGAACGGGCGCTGGGAGGCCAGCCACCTGCTGGCTGCCGGGATCCCGACGACCGGCATCTGGTTGTGGCGGTGGAAGCGGACGCCCTCGGCGAGCCGCGGCCGGTAGGCGCGTAGGGGGTTCGTCCTGAGGGCGCTGTTGAGCAGCTCGTCAGCCGTGCCGAGCGGCGGGGTCGTGTCGTCGTAGTCGCCGGTGAAGCGATTCTTGATTGGCGCACGCGTGAACCCGGCCGGGAACGGCACGGTCTTCGGCGTGTTCACCCCCACATCGAGGACCACCTTGAACGATCCGTCTTTCTGCCGCTTCCAGATGGAGGCGTAGGCCGAGTAGCGCGGTTTGCCGGTGCCGCGGACGCTGCGAGCGGGTCCGGTGAGATATCCGAGCTCGCCGCTGGCGGCGACGTCGCCGTAGCGGGGCTCCCAGATCAGCTGCTGGTCCTTGGGCGGATCGGGGGTATTCGCGAGCTGGTCGCGTGCCGAGCCGGCCTGACCGGCAGAGAACCCGACCGCACCGGGAGCGAAGTACTCGAGGAACGCCGCCTTCCAGCCGATGACGAGCGCACGCGCGGCAAACGCGCGCTCGGTCTCGATCATCTGCGTCAACGCCTCCGGCAGGGGCTCGGAAACCTGGGCCCCCGTGCGCCATACGGCAGCGATCAGCGCAATGGCGACCAGTGCTGGACGCATCAGGGGAATGTTATGCCAACTCCGGATCCACGGGCTCCACGCCGGCACGCCGTGGACCGGCGTTCGCGAAGGTCGGCGGCGGGAACCAGTCAGCGGCTGATGATTTCGAAGCTTCCCGACGCGGGCTTTTCGGAGGAGTACCGCGGCACGACGCGGCCGTCGACGATCTCGATCGTCTTGTAGATACGTACCTTGCGCGTGGTGGCCGGGGCCTCGCCGGCCTTCGTGCCGACCTTGCGCACGTAGTCGCGCGTCTCGCGATAGGGAGGGATCCGCTTGCCGTAGCGATCGACGGCTCCGGGCCCGGCGTTGTACGCCGCGAGCGCGAGCTCTTCGTTGCCGTCGTACTTGTCGAGCAGCAGCCGCAGGTACCGGGTGCCGCCGCGAATGTTTTCCTCGGGATCGTACGGCCGCTCCACGCCGAGCATCTTCGCCGTTTCCGGCATGAGCTGCATCAGCCCCATCGCCCCCTTGGGCGAGCGCGCGTGCGGGTTGTAGCCGGATTCGACCTGGATGACCGCGCGGACCAGCTCGGGGCGGAGCGAGTACTGATCGGCGTACTCGATCACGTACGGCTCGTAGAGGTCGCGCGCCGCCGTCGACTCGACCGGGGTGGTCGAAACGTAGCTCGGCGCCCCTTCCACCGGATACACCGCGGTCGGTCGATCGATGGCGCGATCGGACAGGACCAGCGTGCCGTTGGCGTCCCGCCACGCGTAAATCTGTGCGGCGGCGCGACCGGGCCAGAACACGCCGAGCAGGACGGCGAGGACGAGTGCGCGTGAAACCATGGGTAAAACCGATGCCCGGCCGTGCAACTCGAACGGACGGACAGACCGCCCGGCCCGAAAGGCGAGGGCGCGGCAATTACCCGTCGTATCGGTGGACAACGCAGCCGTCTTGAGCCTCGAACCCGCCTGCGCTGAACATTGCGCGCGAGCCCGGGCAGAAGTGCGCAGGGGGCGTCGATCGTGTACAAATCAGCAGGCTCGCGCCGGCTTCGATGGTGGTGACCGGCGTGTGGTGAACCGCGTGGCGCGTGAGTGTCCGCCGCGGAAATCAACGGAGGGCCAGTCTGATGCGTGCGTGGGTCGTGCCTCCAGGCGCGAAGGGTGTCGACGAACTCAAGCGGATCGAGCGTCCCGATCCGCAGCCGGGACCTGGCCAGGTGGTCGTCCGCGTGCGGGCGCGGTCGCTCAACTACCGCGACCAGCTCGTGGCGAGCGGCACCTACTTCGGCGCACCGCACACGCGCGAGCTGATTCCGTTGTCCGACGGTGCGGGCGATGTGGCCGCCGTCGGGCCGGGCGTCTCGCGATTCCGCGTCGGCGACCGCGTCGCCGGCTGCTTCTTCCAACGGCCGCGCGACGCCGCTCCGGGCGCGCCGCCGCTGGCGCTGGGCTCACCCCTCGACGGCACGCTCGCCGACTACATCGTCCTCAACGACGACGGCGTCGTGGCAATCCCGGAAGGGCTGAGCTACGAAGAGGCCGCGTGTCTGCCGTGTGCGGGCGTGACCGCGTGGCACGCGCTTTTCAGGGCCGGCCGTCCAGTACGGCCCGGCGACAACGTCCTGGTGCTCGGGACGGGCGGCGTGTCGATCTTTGCTCTTCAATTTGCCCGTGCCGCCGGAGCTCGTGTCGTGGCGACGTCTTCGAGCGATGAGAAGATCGAGCGGCTGCGCGCCATGGGCGTATCGGATGCGATCAACTACACGCGGACGCCGGAGTGGGAAAAAGAAGTGCTGCGCGCCACCGGCCGCGGGGTAGACTGCGTGGTCGAGGTGGGCGGCGGCGGTACGTTCGCCCGCTCGCTTCAGTCGCTCGCGCGCGGCGGCAAGGTCTGCCTGATCGGCTTCGTCGCCGGCCGCGAAGGCGACACCAGCCCGTATCCGTTGATGGGCAAGGCGGGCAGCCTGCACGGCATCTTCGTCGGCGATCGCGAGATGTTCGAGGAGATGAACCGCGCCATTGCCGTCAACGGCCTGAAGCCCGTCGTCGATCGGGTGTTCGGGTTCGAGGAGGCGAAGCAGGCGTTTGCACTGCACGCGTCGGGCCGGTTCTTCGGCAAGGTCGTTATCGGCGCGTAGGCCGGTCCTCTGGATCGGCCGGCACACCTTTGCGGACGTGCCGCGCGGGAGGAGCGCACATGCATTCGAATCGACGTGAGTTCATCGTCAGATCGTCGCTGGCGATTGCCGCCGGCGCATTCATGCCCGGACGGCTCTTCGCGCAGCGGGGGGGCCCCGCGGCACAGCCGCCGGTGACGCCGATGTTCGCGTCGCTGCGCCGCAACGTCGGGACCTTCACCGCCCGCGGCGGCACGATGGGCTGGCTGGTCGGGCCCGACGCCGTCGTCGTCGTCGACAGCCAGTTCGCCGACACGTCGAAGATGTTTCTCGAGGGATTCAGGCCGATGATCGGCGGCCGCAGGATCGATCTGCTGATCAACACCCATCATCATCCCGATCACACCGGCGGCAACCAGGTGCTGCAGCCGTCGGTGATCAAGATGGTGGCGCACGAGAATGCGCCGGGGCTGCAGCGCAAGCAGGCCGTGGCGCAGAAGAGCGAGGCCCAGCAGGCGTACGCCGACACGACCTTCAAGACCGACTGGAAGGTCGATCTCGGCAGCGAAATCGTATCCGCCCGCCACTACGGACCCGCGCACACCGGCGGCGACGCCGTGGTCTTCTTCCAGCGCGCCAACGTCGTGCACATGGGCGACCTGATGTCGCACCAGCGCCATCCGCGCGTCGATCGCCCCGCGGGCGCGTCGATCCGCAACTGGCTGGTGTCGCTCGAAAAGGTGGTCAGGGACCACAACGCCGACACGATCTACATCTTCGGCCACTCGAAGGCCGGTGCGCCGGTCACCGGGCCGAGGCGCGATCTGCTCGCCCTGCGGGACTACTTCTCCGCCATGCTCGACTACGTGCAGAAAGGCATCAACGCGGGGAAGTCGGCGGAGGAGATCATCAAGGCCGGCCTGCCTCAATTCGCCGCCCATGAAGGTCAGCCGCAGCTGCAGGTCGCGTACGACGAGCTGACCGGCAGGAAGGTCTGAGATGCGGGCGCTGCACATCGTGGCCGTGGCGGCGGCGGCGCTCCTCGCCCCTGGCGCCGCCTTCGCCCAGGAGGTGAAGTCGGATCAGCAGATCCTCGTCGAGCTGGAGCGGCAGTGGGATGCCGCGTTCCATCGCGGCGACGCGGCGTTCATCGACACGCTCCTGGCCGAAGAGTTCATCGCCACCTACGGCGACGGGTCGCGCGGCGACCGGGCCAAGGAGCTGAGCCTGGCCGGCGATCACAGCCAGCAGGTCGATTCCTCCCGCCTCGATGAGTTCATCATCAAGACGTTCGGCAACACGGCGGTCGTCTGGTTCACGCAGATCCTCGTCGGTCCCGTGAACGGAAAGCCCACGGAAGTCCGCTACCGCTACATGGACGTGTGGGTGAACCGCGGCGGGCGCTGGCTGGCGGTTGCCAGCCAGAGCACCCGGCTGAATGCGAGGGAGTAAGGGCGCTACCGTCCCTTGTCGGCCGTCTCGGCCGACAGCATCTGTTCGATGACGCCGCGGCTCGCCGCGAGCAGCTCCGCGATCTTCGTCGCATCCTTGCCGCCGGCTTCCGCGAAGTCAGGCCGGCCGCCGCCGCGGCCGCCGACGATCGGCGCGAGCTGCTTGACGACCTGTCCCGCCGGGACCTTCTTCGTCAAATCCGGTGTGACACCGACGACGATCGAAACCTTGCCGTCCGCGGGGGAGGCGAGGACGACCACGCCGCTCTTGATCCGGTCGCGCTGCTGATCGACCAGCGCGCGCAGGCCGTCCTTGTCGAGCCCCGAGACCTCCCGCGCGACGAGCTTCACGCCCGCGACATCGACGGCATCCGGCTGACCGGCGCCGCCGCCTGACCCGGCCGAAAGCGCGGCCTTCATCCTGGCCTGCTGCAGCTCGCGGCCGAGACGCCTGTTCTCCTCCTGCAGCGCCGCGATGCGGGCGACGAGATCACCGGGCCGCGCATTCAGCGCCGCGGCCGCCTGCTGCAGCTCGTCGCGATCGCGCTGGAAGGCGCGCATCGACTCGAGCCCGGTAATCGCCTCGATGCGCCGGACGCCGGCGGCCACGCCGCCCTCCGAGACGATGGCGAACAGGCCGATGTCGCCGGTCGCGCGCACGTGCGTGCCGCCGCAGAGCTCCTGGCTGAAGCCCGGGATCGACACCACGCGGACCTTGTCGCCGTACTTCTCGCCGAACAGGGCCATCGCACCGGCGGCGATCGCTTCCTGCGTGTTCTTGACCTCGGTCTGCACCGGCGTGTTCTTCAGGATCTGCTCGTTGACGATGCGCTCGATCTCGAGCTGCTGCTCGCGGGTCACGGGAGCGAAGTGGACGAAGTCGAAGCGCAGCCGATCCGGTGCGACGAGCGAGCCCGCCTGCTTGACATGGGGGCCGAGCACCGTTCGCAGCGCGGCGTGCAGCAGGTGCGTGGCGGTGTGGTTGCGCCGCGTCGCATCGCGCGCGGCGCTGGCCACCGATGCCGTCACCAGGTCGCGCCGCGTGATGGCGCCGCTCTTGACGGTGACGGCGTGCAGCCGCGGCCATCCCGGCACGCGGACCATGCCCGTGACCTGCGCCTCGCCCTTCGGGCTCGTGATGGTGCCTTCGTCGGACACCTGCCCCCCGGCTTCGAGGTAGAACGGCGTGGCCGCCAGCGCGATGTAGCCGTCCTGTCCGGCAGTGAGCGTTTCGACCCCCTGACGGTTGCTGTCGAACACGGCGAGCACCTGTGTGTTCAGCTCGGTGGTCTCGTAGCCGCGGAAGACGTTGTCGCCGAGCCGCTCGAGCTCCTGGCGGACCTCGTCGCGCGCCGTCCACGAGGCATCCTGCCAGGCGCTCCCCTGGAACGTGCTCCTGGCGCGGGCCTTCTCGCGCTGGCCCTCCATCGCGCGCTCGAACGCCTCCCTGTCGAACCGCAGGCCGCGTGCCTGCACGGTATCCTCGATGAAGTCGATGGGCAGGCCGTGCGTATCGTAGAGGCGGAAAGCCACGTCGCCCGAGAGCACTCCGCCGGATGCCGCGGCACGCTCGAGCGCTTCCTCGAGGCGGGGCAGGCCGCCGGTCAGGACCGCGTCGAAGCGATCCTCTTCAGCACGGATGACCTGGACGATCGCGTCTCGTCCGGATCGGAGCTCGGGATAGGCGTCCCCGTATTCGCGAACCAGCGTGTCGACGAGCGTATAGAGGAACGGCTCCTTCATCCCGAGGTGCTTCCCGTGGCGCATGGCGCGCCGCATGATCTTGCGCAGCACGTAGCCGCGATGCTCGTTCGACGGCACGACGCCGTCGCCGATGAGGAACGTCATCGCGCGCATGTGGTCGGCAACCACGCGCATCGACACATCCGTCTCGGACATCGTCCCGCGATGGACGGTCCCGGCGCGTTCACCGATGGCGGCGAGCAGGGGGGTAAACGCGTCGGTGTCGTAGTTCGACAGCTTGCCCTGGAGCACCGCGGTGATGCGTTCGAGGCCCATTCCGGTGTCCACCGACCGCGCCGGCAGCGGGTTCAGCGTGCCGTCCTGCTGCCGGTCGAACTCCATGAACACGTTGTTCCAGATCTCGACGTAGCGGTCGCAGCTGCACTCCAGGCCGCGGCACGATCTGCCGGCGGCTTCCTCCGAACAGGGGATCTCCGGCCCGCGGTAGTAGTAGATCTCCGAGCACCGCCCGCAGGGGCCGGTGTCGCCTGGCTGCCAGAAGTTGTCGTCGAGGCCGAGCTCGCCGATGTGATCGGCGGGAAGATGCTTGCGCCAGCGATCGTAGGCCTCGTCGTCGCGAGGGATTCCGGCCTCGCCCTTGAAGATGGTGACGAACAGCCGATCGGCGGGCAGCTTCCAGTCCCCGGTGAGGAGCCCCCACGCAAACGGGATCGCGTCCTGCTTGAAGTAGTCGCCGAACGAGAAGTTCCCCAGCATCTCGAAGAACGTGTGATGCCGGAACGACGGACCGACGTTGTCGAGGTCGTTGTGCTTGCCGCTGGCGCGCATGCACTTCTGCGCTGTCGCCGCACGCGTGTAGTCGCGGGTCTCTTTCCCCAGGAACAGGTCCTTGAACTGGTTCATCCCGGCGTTGGTGAACAGCAGCGTCGGGTCGTCATGAGGCACGAGCGGCGAGCTGGGGACGATGCGATGGCCGTGCCGCTCGAAATACCTGAGGAAGGACGCGCGAATCTCCTTGGAGGTCATTCTTTCTATTGTAGTGGAGGCACCCGGAGGTGACGGAGGCAACGGACGTCCGAGATAACGGGGGCACGGAGCAACGGGGAAACGGGAGCCGAGGACGCAGAGGAAGCCAATCGCGGAGCGCGACGGCAGCGAGTCAGCAGGGTTACCTCGGCTCGTACTTTCGCAAATGAGCCAGGATCCTCTCCGTCTCGAATCCCTGCGCACTCAGGTAGCGGAACAGGCGCTGGAACTCCCGCTCATCGGCGATGCGTTCGCGCCCGCGAAGACGCCTGGCCAGCGAAGCCTGGAGCAGGGCATCGGGGTCCAGGTCCTGGAACGCCTCGTCCACGGCCCGCTCTGCGATGGCTCTGGAGATGCCCGCCGCCTCGATCTGCTGCTGCACACGCCGCCGCCCTCGCTTCCGCAGCGATGTCTCGTGTCTGGCGATGATGCCGGCCACCCGCTCGTCATCGATGCTGCCCTCGACCTTGAGACGCGCAATCGCCTCGTCAATGGCATCCGCGGGCTCACCCCGTCGGATCAAACGTCGACGAACCTGGGCTTCGGATAACTCCCGGCGCGCCAGCATCTTCAGCGCGGCCAGATATGTGTCCTGTGACACGGCTTCAGTCTATTACCGGCTGCGCCCGGCCGGGTCACCGGGAAGGGAGACGCAGGGTGAGAAGCCGACGCTTCGGCGTCAGGTATCAGCCGCCGAAGCCCACGCGTCGGCGTGGGGCATCAGCCGCCGAAGCGTGTGATCTCGGGATTGCCGCCGGTCGCCTGGCCGACGCGCGCCATCTGCTCGCGCGCCATGTCGGCGGTGGTCTGGATGCCCTGGACCTTGAGCTTGAACTCGTCGACGTTCGACGCCCAGCGCAGCGCCTCTTCGTACGAGACGAGGCCCTGTTCGTACAAGCTGAACACCGACTGGTCGAAGGTCTGCATTCCGTACTGCGACGTGCCCTGGGCGATGGCGCCGTGGATCAGGTGCGACTTCTCCTTGTCCAGGATCGCGTCGCGAATGTAGGCGGTGCTGATCAGCACCTCGACCGCGGGCACGCGGCCGCGGCCGTCGGCGCGGGGAATCAGGCGCTGGGAGATGACGGACTTGAGCACGCTGGCGAGCTGAATGCGCACCTGCTTCTGCTGATGCGGCGGGAAGACCGCAATGATGCGGTTGATGGTTTCGGTCGCATCGAGCGTGTGCAGCGTGGAGAGGACCAGGTGGCCCGTCTCGGCGGCGAGCAGCGCCGTCTGGATCGTCTCGTAGTCGCGCATCTCGCCGACCAGGATGACGTCGGGGTCCTGACGCAGGGCGCTGCGCAGCGCCTGCGCGAACGACGTGGTGTCGACGCCGATCTCGCGCTGATTGATGATCGAGCGGTTGTCCCGGTGCAGGTATTCGATCGGGTCCTCGATCGTCATGATGTGGGCCGTGCGCGTCGAGTTGATCTCGTCGACCAGCGCCGCCAGCGTCGTCGACTTGCCCGAGCCTGTGGTGCCGGTCACGACGACCAGGCCGCGCTCCTCGGCCGCAATCTTCTTCAGCACCTTGGGCAGCATCAGGTCGTCGATCGACGAGATGCGCATCGGGATGACGCGGAAGATCATGCCGATGGTGTTGCGCTGCTGGAAGCAGTTGCAGCGGAAGCGGCCCAGGCCCGCCACGCTGTAGGCGAGATCGACCTCCTTGTGTTCCTTGAACTTCTCGCGGTAGCCGGCGGGGAGGACCGTCGCCGCCATGGCGGCGAGGTCCTCCGCCTCCAGGCGCTTCTCCTCGGTGACCGGCACGAGGGTCCCGCGGACCCGCATCATCGGATACGTGCCGACCTTGATGTGGAGGTCGGAGGCGCCGTTTTCCACGGCCATTCTCAGGAGGTCATTGACATGCATGGCCTCCTGACTATCGGCCGATCTAGGCCCGCGTTGTAGCCGTTTCGCGGGTGTAGACGGGCTGCAGCCAGCCGTGCGTGTCGGGGACTTCGCCCTTGACGATCTGGAAGAATTTCTGCTGGATCGCCTCGGTTACCGGCCCGCGGCGGCCGCGGCCCACCTTGATGCGATCGATCGACCGGATCGGCGTCACCTCCACCGCCGTGCCCGCGAAGAAGACCTCGTCGGCGATATACAGCATTTCACGCGGCAGCGTCTGCTCGCGAACCTCGAACCCCATCTCGCGGGCCAGCGTGATCACCGAATCCCGGGTGATGCCCGACAGGACCGAGTTGCCGATCGGGGGCGTGTAGATCACGTTCTCGCGGACGATGAAGATGTTCTGGCCGCTGCCTTCGCTGAGGTTGCCCTGGGTGTCGAGCGCGATGCCCTCGGCGTAGCCGTCGGCGATGGCCTCCATCTTGATCAGCTGCGCGTTGGCGTAGTTGGCGACGCTCTTGGCCATGGCCGGCGTGGTGTTCGGCGCATTCCTCGCCCACGTCGAGATCTTCACGTCGAGGCCTTCCTCGATGGCTTCCTTCGTGAAATACGCGCCCCATTCCCACAGCATGATCGCCACGTCGACCGGACAGGGATACGGATTGACGCCCAGCGAGTCGTAGCCGCGATAGATGATCGGGCGAATGTAGCAGGCCTGGAACTTGTTGACCCGGATCAGCTCGAGGACGGCATCCGTCAGGGTCTGCTGATCGTAGGGCGGCTCCATCCGGTAGATGCGAGCCGAGTCGATCAGCCGGCGCATGTGGGCGTCCAGCCGGAAGCACGCCGGGCCCTGCCTGGTTTCATAGCAGCGGGCCCCTTCGAAGACGGCGCTCCCGTAATGGACCACATGCGAGGCGACGTGGATCTTGGCGTCGGGCCAGTCCACGAATTTGCCGTTCATCCAGATTTTGCCGGTCCCCGGGAAAGACATACTTGACTCCTTCGATGTCAGCTTCCAGGGCCAATTCCCAACGGTCAGGTGGGCTTATCGCAGGATGTCGATCGGCGTGCCGGAAGCGACGTGCCTTAGATCGTACACGGGTTTCTGCGAAATGCCCAATGTCATCCGTACATCGGGGTCGGCCGGAGCCGGATCGGGCCAGTCCAGATACATGCGCTCACGTGCGCGGATTTGCCTGAAACGCCGGAAGGCGTCGCGCGAGCTTTCGAGGCCGAAGACCGTCCGCCAGGTGGTCCCCCGGAAGGTGTGCCGCAGCATCCGGACGGCATTTCTGACGATGAAACCCGGGTAGAACCGCATGGCCGACGGGATGTGACGGACCTTCATCCACCGGTCGGCCCGCCAGCGCAAGTACTCGATCTCGTCGGCATCGAGATGCGCGCTGCGCGTTACCGCCGACGTGCCGTCGTATTCGTCCACGCGCGTGTTGACGATCAGCCCGCGCTCGCGGAAGTCCTTCGTCATCGGCGTGCCGGGATAGGGCGTCGGGTGCTGGATGTAGGGCCAGTCGACGTACTTCTTCGCGAACGCGAGGTTGGCCTCGATGGCCTCGCGGGTATCGTCGGGGTTGCCCACGATGAGGCCGCCGACGACGAACATGCCGTTCCGGTGCAGCACGTCGATTGCCGCAAGCGTGGCATTCTGCCGGCGCGAACCTGCCTCGCCGAAGCCGGTCCCGCCGTCGCCGGCCGGCGAAGGCGGGCCTCGACGGGTGTTCTTCGCAGCCGCTTTCAGGAACGCGAGGTCGTCCTCGAGGATGTTCTCGATGCCGAGGAACACGTAGCGGAATCCGGCGCGCCGCATCAACGGCGCGAGCGTCTCGCCGTGCTGGGCGATCGAGGCCGTCATCGCCTGTACGAGATAGTGAATATCGTCGAGGCCGGCATCGACAATGGCGCGGCACAGGCTCTCGAATCGCGGCACGTCGATCGTGATGTTGTCGTCGACGATGAAGATCGCGCGGGCGCCGCGATTGCGCGCATCGCGGATGTCGTCGATGACGCGCTCGATGGGCAGGCGATGGAAGTTGCGGCCGCGCATCTCGATAATCGAGCAGAAGCTGCAGTCGAACGTGCAGCCGCGCGAGGTCTCGATGACGTCGATCGGCCGTCCCAGGTAGGTGTAGCCCGACAGCACGCGGCCGTCGCGCCGCGGCGGCTTGATCTCGCCGCGCTCCAGCGTCGTCACCGCGCGCGGCAGATTGCGTCGCATGCCCTCCGTCGTCCGGAACCAGAGTCCATCGACGGTGGTGAGGGGACGGCCGTCTTCGAGCGCGCGGACCAGGTCGCGGAACGTGAGGTCGCCTTCGCCCCGGACGATGAAGTCGACGCCGATGGCGGGATGGACCCAGGCCTCCGGGGCGAGCGACGGATCGTAGCCGCCGACCACCACCTTCGTGCCGGGATCGATCGACTTGACGAGCGAGATGATCCGCCGCGCGGTGGAACGTTGGAAAGTCATGACCGAGAGTCCGACCAGCTCGGGCCGGAGCTCGCGCATCAACCTCGTGACGGTGGCCTGGACCGACGACTGAACGAGGACCAGATCCGCGATCGCGACCCGATGGTGCGGGTCGACGTTGCCTGCCAGCGATGCCAGCGCGCCGTTCGGCATGCGCACCGCCAGCGTCGGCGTGTGCTCGAACGAGTCGGGCATCGAGAGAAGGAGGATCTGCACAGGGGGATTATGAAGGAATCCGGGGGCAGGAATCAGGAATCAGGAGGAATCAGGGATCAGGATTCAGGAATCAGGATTCAGGGGTGGGCCAGGTTGTGAGGATTCAGGTCTGAAGGCTTCAGCTAGCGACCTGACTCCTGACCTGATTCCTGCCCCCTGTTACGTTCCGATTCCTGGTTCCTGACCCTGTTTCCTCCTGATTCCTGCCCCCTGATTCCTCCTGATTCCTGATCCCTGATTCCTGATTCCTGCTATTGAGCTTCTCCGCAGAATGGGCACTTGGCCGTCCGCGCCTGCAGAGGTTTACGGCAGTGCCAGCAGAACCTCCCCTGCGGCGTCTCCCGGGCCTTCAGGCGCGACTGGATCTCCGAGACGTGATCGTCGGCCGTCGCCACGCCAGCGGCCCGCGAACGGCGCAACGGCCGCACCGGCGTGTCGCGGAAAGCGAGGATGTCGTCGAGGACGTCCGAGGCGCGCTGATACCGGTGCAATGGATCGGGCGCCAGGGCCTTCAGGACGATGTCGTTGATGGCCTTGGGGATCCTGGGGTTCTTCAGGCGCGGCGCCGACAGGAGCTCGCCGCGCTCCAGCCGCGCCAGGTCGGCGGGTGCGGGCGTGTCGTACGGCAGCGACCCGGTGAGCATCTGATACATCGTGACGCCGACGGAGTAGACGTCGCTGGCGAACACCGCCTTCCCGTGGAACTGTTCCGGCGCCATGTACGGCGGGCTGCCGATGACGGTCGTTCCGTGTGCCGCGATCTCCAGGATCCGCGAGGTGCCGAAGTCGGTGACCTTCAGGATCCCGTTGTCCGACACCAGCATGTTGCCCGGCCGCAGGTCGCGGTGCAGGATGCTGGCGCGGTGCGCGTGATCGACCGCGTTCAGGATCTGACAGCTGAAGTCGAGCGCCCGCGTCAGCTCGAGCGCGCCCTCGCGCATGATGATGTGCTCGAGCGTCTCGCCCTGCACGTACTCCATCACGATGAAGAAGATGCCGTCCTGCTTCTCGGCGGTGAGCACGGTGACGATGTTCGGGTGGCTCATCGCCGCGAGGAGACGCGGTTCCTTCAGCATCTCGCCGAAGTCGAGGTTCTGCTTGTGGGGGACCTTGAGGGCGACCTTCTTGTCGATCCAGGTGTCTTCGGCGAGGTACACCGTGCCGAAGCCGCCGCTCCCCAGGGAAGACAGAATGCGGTACTTACCAATAACCTGACCGCGAAGGAACATGAGGTGAGCCGAGTATAACAGCGAGTCGCTCCTGGACAGAACGTCACGTGTGTTGACGTTCCGATTGAGCGTCGCCTCGCCGATGACCCGAAGGCGCTCGGCCCCGAGCGCGATGCGGATGCCAATCTCGCGCGTACGTCTCGAGACGGCGAACTGCGTGACGGAGTAGATCGCCGTGAGCGACAGAAGCAGCGCGAGCCCGCTCAGCCCGATCATGGTGCGCGAGAGATACATCGTCTCGCGGGCCTGACTGGCGACGACCTTCGTGCGGCATCAGTTCGTGAATCTGCAGCGAGGGTTCGACATCTCTGGCGACGGTGCCGCGAGTGGGATGCGCGATCGGCGAGCGGCCCAAGCGGTCGTCTCCTGTCGCTGTCAAGAGGAGACGTGCGCGGCGGTGCGTTCAAGTTCCATGCTATTCGCAGCGAAGCACTGACGCGGGATCGATGCTGGCCGCACGGCTCGCCGGCAGGAGCGTGGCCAGGGCGGCGACGAGCGCCAGAACGATCACAGCCGTGACAAACGTGGCCGGGTCGAGCGGTGTGATGCCGAAAAGCATTGCCTCGAGGTAGCGAGTGAAGACAAATGCGGCGCCAAGACCGATTCCCAGGCCCGCGACGGTTGCAGCAATAGTCTGACGAAGCGCCGCGCCGACGACGTCACCGCGTTGCGCACCGAGTGCCATACGGATCCCGAGCTCCGTCCGTCGTCGTACGACGGTGGACGAGGCAATACCGAACAAGCCGATCGCCGCCAGCAGCAGTGCCAGCCCGCCGAAAAATGTCGAGAGCCACGCGATCAGACGTTCCTGATGTCGCGCGGCGTCGATTTGCTCCTCCAGCGGACGGAAGGTGAACGAGAGTCGCCGATCGATTGCCGTCAGCCGTTCGGCGACGCTGCGCGCGAGCGAAACCGGCGAGCCGTCCGCGGCGCGAACGCTCAGGCTGATGTGATCGACCCTGAGAATCGATGCGACCGGCGAAGGCACCGCCCACTGCGACATCGGCAGATACAGCGAGGGAGCATGGTCGAGGCGGAACGACCGTTCGACAACGTTGCCGACGATGCCGACGATCGTCTTGGGGACCTGTTGCTCGGGTCTGAGCGCATCGACAATCGTTCCGCCCACGGCCTCACGGCCTGGAAAGAACCGCCGCGCGAAGGCCTCGTTCGCGACCGCGACCGGCGGCGCCTGCACCGTGTCCCGCTCGTCGAAGACGCGTCCAGCAAGTGTAGAGAGACCGTAGGTCCGGAACCAGCCGGGTGTCACGTAGTTCACCGTCGTGCGCCTCTCCGACGCGGCTGGCTCGGGGCTTCCGGGCACGATGTAGTCGGCCACCAGGGTCACACCTCGATCGGCTGGCGTGGTGAGCGACACAGCGGCCTGTGCAACGCCCGGCAGCACGGCGATGCTCGACGCAATGTGCTGATACAGGGACATGCGAGCGCCGGCGGCCGGATCCGTGCGGCTGGCATTGATCTCGATGACGAGCACGCGATCGCTGTCGAAGCCGAGCGGGACCGTGAGCAGGCGTTCGAACGTTCGAATGAAGAGGCCGGCAGTAATGACGAGCACGAGCGACAGCGCCACCTGTGTCGCAACCAGACCGCCGCCGGCGGTGACGCGCGGCAGGCGGCTGCGACTGTAGGCGACCGAATCGTCGAGCGCGGCGATGGGTGTCAGGTGCGACGCTCGATACGCCGGCGCCGCGCCGAAAAGCAGTGCCGTCGCCACGGTGATCAGCACAGTGAACGTGACGACACGCCAGTCGAGCGACACGTCGAGCGTCACTCGCTCGAACCATGTGGACATCTGCGCGACAACGAAATCGCCGGCCCAGAACGCGACGATCAGCCCCGCCGCTGCGCCCAACGCAGCCAGGACCAGACTCTCCACGAGCAGCTGCTGAACCAGACGGCGTCGTGGCGCTCCGAGCGCCAGGCGCATACTCATCTCCCGCTGACGGGCCGCACCTCGTGCCAGCAACAGATTGCCGATGTTGGCGCAGGCAATCAGCAGCACGAGGACGGCGATGGCCAGCACGGTCAGGGCTGCACGCGAGTATTGCTGGCGCAACTCGGAAGTGCCGCCCGCCGCCGGAATCAGTGTGAACGCGTCCTCGCCGATCTCGCCGCGCACGAGCGCCACGTGCGTTTTCAACTGGGCGTCCTGGTTCTCGCCCCAGGTGGCGCGAGACGGCATTGCCGCCGCGATGACCGATCGCTGCATGCCTTGCAGCAACTCGGTCGCGGATGTCAGCGATCGCCCGGGCGCCAGACGCAGCATGATGGCCAGGTATGAGCGGCCCGCCTCCGTGCCCCAGGTCTCGTCGTTCAGAATCAGCGGCGCCGAGCCGATTGGCATGGCCAGATCGAAGGCGCGGCCGACTTCCGGACCATGGAAGTCGGGCGGCGCTACGCCGACAATCGTCACTGGCTGGCGCTCGACGAGGATCGACCGGCCAATGACGTCTGTCTTGCCGCCGAAGCGCCGCTGCCAGAAACCATGACCGATGACGGCAACGCGACTCTCGGAGCTCCCCAGGGTGTCTTCGCGGGACGTAAACGCCCGGCCGAGGAGCGGCGCGACACCGAGCTCGTCGAAGAAGTTGCCGCTCACGAACAGACCGTCCACCAGGTCGGCTTCGCCGCTCTGCGCCAGATCGAGGCGCTCGTGAAACACCGTCCAGGCCAGGGCGCGACCCACCGGCTTCGCACGCTCGCGAAGCTGATTCCAGATGGTGTAGTTGAAGCCCGCCGGGAACCCCTGCGTCACGGCGTTGTTCGTCGACAACATCGCCAGTTGTTCGGGCGCGGCCACCGGCAGCGCTCGCAGCATCAGGCCGTTGACGATGCTGAAGATGGCGGTGTTGGCGCCGATCGCCAGGGCCAGGGTGAGAACAGCGACCGCGGTGAAGCCAGGGGACTTGCGCAACAGGCGCGCGCCGAAGCGTATGTCCTGCCAGAGGTCTTCGAGGGACGACTCCCACGTGGCCTCACGCGCCTGCTGCTTCACGGCGGCGGCGCTGCCGAGCTCGAGGCGAGCGACGCGAGTGGCGGCCTCCCGGCTCAGCCCTGCCTCCATGTGCCGCTCGATCGCCGCATCCAGATACGCGGCAAGCTCCTCGTCGAGCTCCCGATCGACGCGGTCGCGTCGGAACAGTGCGCGGATGCCGGCCAGCAGGCGCCGAACGGTGCGCATTACGCTTCTCCCAGCGTCGCGCGCATGATGCGCGTAATCGCGGCGGTCTGCGCCTCCCATTCGCGGGTGGCTTCAGCGAGCCGGCGGCGGCCGGCCGCCGTGAGCGCGTAATACTTGGCGCGGCGGTTGTTCTCGGTCGCGCGCCACTCGGCCTTGATCAATCCGTCGCGTTCGAGACGACGGAAGGCGGGGAAGAGCGAACCGGCATTCACCTGGAAGGCGCCCTTGCTGATCTGTTCCAGGCGCACGCCGATGCCGTAGCCATGCATCGGCTCGAGCGCCAGCGTCTTCAGGATGAGCATGTCGAGCGTGCCCTGCACCAGGGCACTGGTCTTGTCGGCGGGCGCCATCGGCGCTCCTCTCATCTAGTTGATCTAGATAAGAGCATTGTCTCATCTAGATTGTCAAGATGAGACTGAGGATCGCAGGCCCTCCGTGCCGCCGTGTATCGCAGGCACGCGCAGTCAGTGAACGCCGCTACGGCCGTGCGTACTGGTCGATGATCCGCCCGATCGCCCGCTGGCACACCCGGCAGAAGCCGACCGGATCGCGCGTGAACATGATGCAGTCGGCCTCGGGCCGGTAGAGCCCCTTCGCTTCGTAGCCCGCGCCTTCGAAGGCGCCGACCTTGCCCGAGTACTTCATCGACGACAGCAACTTCGAGTCCCACGCCAGCTGCTCCCGGAAGAGGGCATCGACCTCGCTTTCGGGGACATTCTTCGCCAGCAGCGCGCGGCGCCGGGCCTGTGTCTCGCGGCTGTGTTTCTCGTACTCGTCCTTGTCCCAGGGCGTCGGAAGCGGCGTCCCGGGCTCGACGAGATCCCGCCACTTGAGATGGGCCGGATCCTTGAGCGCCGTGATATTCGGCTCCCACGGCTCGGGCAGATCGGCCGCGCCGGTCTCGTACGCGACGTCGGAGGTGTAGTACTCGTCGGCGAGCGCCGCGAAGTGATGGCCGAACTCGTGGACGAACACGTACTCGGCAAATCCCGTATCGACGGCCGTCGTCGCTTGATCGTTGAAGATCCCGCCGCCGCCGTACTGCTGCTCGTTGGCGAGGATCTCGATGAACTCATAGGGAGCGGACGCGGCCGCGTCCCGGAATGCGCGGTTGTCGAGCGTGAGCAGATAGCGCTCGGAATCGAAGATGTTGTACTCGGCCGAGATTGGCGTGCGGCGGAACGAGCCGACGTGCGGGCGATTGACGCCCGGGGTCGCCGACGGCAGCTCGAGCGCGCGGACGTTGAAGTCGCTCTTGCGGCCCTTGAACGGCTCCACCGCGAACAACGCGTTCACCAGACGCGTCGCATCGGCGCGGAACTTCGCCATCTGCGCCGCAGTGTAGCCCTCGCTGATCAGCAGGATGTCGACCTTCTGTGCCGGCGGCCCGCTCTCGAAGATCGTAAAGACGTTGCCCGCCTTCGGCGGATCGGCGCGGTTGACGAATCGAGACCCGGGGTCGATCACGGTCGACCACAGCTCGCGAAAACTGTTGTCGCGCTCGCGTTTCTTCAGCACGACCTGCACCGGCGCCTTTGGCCACGGAAAGCGCAGCGACTCCCCAAACGTCCGGTGCGTCGTCTTGTATTCGGCCGTGGTCTCCCATTCGCCGTAGACCGACGCGAAGCCGCGTGAATAGATCGGGCGGTTGGTGTCCCGGTCGATCACCTCGAAGAGATACTTGCCGAGATTCAGATCGTCGATGAGACGCGTGCGGCTCCCAGGCCACGGACCGTCGGAGACGACCCGGTCGAGCGCGACGATCTCCTGGCCCATTCCGCCGGTATGGAAGTAGTCCACCCGCATGGTGCGGCCCGTGAACGTCGCGTCGAATGCCGCGGGCGGCTGGGTGGACGGGACCGCTGCGCCGGCCAGCAGCGCACACGTGAGGGCGGCAATGAAGAAGGCCGGCCGCCGGCCCGGGATGCTTCGCATCCCGGCATTGTACGCAGGTCGCCCCTCAGGCGCGCCGGCGCGACATGACGATCAGCACGACGCCGGCTGCGGCGGCCGCGATGCCAAAGACGGGCGGCAGCGGAATCGTGTCCCGGTCCTCGCGGGTGACTTCGACGGGCCCGAGATCGACGGCCTTCTCGGTACGGGTCACTGTAATCGCCGGCCAGATCAGGGCGGCGAGTCCGCCGAGCAGCAGCACGATGCCAAGTATCGTGAGTCCTTTCATCACGCACCTCAGCCTCGACCTCCGAGCATCATCTGTGCCGCGCAGCCGTGAGCGGCCGCGGCGGCGGTGGCGCGAGGTCATGCGGTTCGCGACCGGCGCCGCAAAGGAAGCTCGTGGGATCGCTACGGTAAGGTCCTACACACCAGCGTCCCGCACCCTACCGTAAAGCTCGGCGGTGTGCGCCTCCCGCGTGCGAGAGCGCTGGCATACAAGGTGCTTTGTCGACCTGTGGCTGCATGGTCGGCAGCCATCGTCGTGCCGCACACGGGGTGTGGCCGCGGCGCCCGGTCTCTCGACCGTTTGCGAGAAGAGCCATGTTGTGGACGCTCTTTGTCGTTCTGCTGGTCCTGTGGTTCCTGGGTGTCGTCAGCTCGTACACCCTCGGCGGATTCATTCACCTGTTGCTGATCCTCGCGGTGATCGCGGTCGTTCTGCAGTTGATTCAGGGCAGACGCGTGGTCTGAGGGTCCCGGCACATTGACGAAAGAGGGAGGCAGCCCCCATGCATCTCGAGCACTACGAGCCGCAGACGTCCTGGACGAGCTCGATTTGGATGTTCGTGGCCGGCACCGCTGTCGGCGCCATTGCGGCGCTGATGATGGCGCCAGCCACCGGACGTGAATCGCGCGAGTTCATCCGCAACAAGAGCCGCAAGGTAGCCGACGACCTTGGCATGCAGAAAGACAAGGTGGCGTCAGCCATGCGGTGGGGCCAGGAGCGGGCGTCGTCGGCCATGCGTGGCACCGTGGATCAGGCGAAGGCGGCCTTCAACAAGGCCAGGTCGTTCCGCAGCGGTGAGGAGCCGCAGGAGAGCGTCAGCCCGACCCAGACCTCGGGATTGTCAGGAAACGAACGGCCGGCTCCGGCGCGTCCGATGACTTCGTCGCCGTCATAAGACGAGTCACGCGTCACGTCGCTGGACGAGGCACGCCCGAAGGCAAGCCGTCGCGAATGTCGCTCCGGACGGCCCCTATAATTCGGAAGCGTGCCCTTCAAGTCTCGCTCGCCCGTCGACGACGCTCAGGGTCGCCCAGGGCCTGACGAGAGGTCAGGGCGCCCCGAGCGCGGTCGAGGGGTTTCTCTCCCGCGATTCTTCGCGCCGGCTGCAGACGCGCCCGGCGCACGCATTGTCCTCCCCGCGGATGAAGCCGCACACCTGACCCGCGTGCTCCGCCTGTCGAGTGGCGATCGCGTGCGGGTCTTCAACGGTCGCGGCGCCGAGTTCGATGCCGTCGTGGACACTGTCGATCGAAGCGGCGTGCAGGTCGTTCTCGGCGATGCCTGCCAGCCGGCGCCGGAACCGCGCGTCGCCGTGACTGTCGCCCAGGCGGTACTCAAAGGCGACAAGATGGACGAGGTGGTCCGGGATGCGGTGATGATTGGCGCCGCAGCGCTGCTTCCGCTGGTCACGGCACGGACCGAGATCTCGCTGGCGGCGCTCGAGCGCAGCCGCCGCCGCGAGCGATGGGAACGCATCGCCGTGTCGTCGGCCAAGCAGTGCGGACGCGCCGTCGTGCCGGCGATTGCCGAACCCGCGCCTTTCGACCCAAAGGCGCTCCGCGCACACGATCCGGCCGCGGCAGTATTTGCCCTCGTCGAACCACACACCGAGTCAGGAATGCCCGTCAGCAGCCTCGACGCCGCGCGCATTGGAGCGCGCGCGACGCTCGTGATCGGACCGGAAGGCGGCTGGTCGGGGGAAGAGATTGCCGCGCTCTCCAAGAGCAGCACCCTGGTCACGCTCGGCGGACGCACGCTGCGCGCCGACGCGATGGCGGTGGTGGCGCTTGCCGCGTTGTATGCCCGATGCGGCGAGTACTAGCCGCCTAAGACAACGCTTCCGACAAATCGAGCGTCGTCGTCTCCGATGAGACGACGTCGAAGGTGGGCCAGTGCGGCCGAGAGCAGGACCTTCTGCCGCATGCCTTTCGAGAATGCCGACATCGGCGCTTCGGTGTCGTGTTCGAGGCCGAATAGTTCGAGATAACGGGCGATGCGCCGGGTCAGCGTCGAGTGGTCGATGCCGTGCAGCCCGCCGACCAGCTCGAGATACTCGTGCGCCTTGAGGTAGGCGTAGAGCCGCGGCTCTTCAGGCACGTAGCCGACGAGCCGCTGGTAATCGAGCAGCTGCGGCTGAATGTCGTCACCCTGCCAGTGAATGCGGCCGCGCGACGGCCGCAGCAGGCCGACGAGCATCTTCACCGTGGTGCTCTTGCCCGATCCGTTCGGGCCAAGCAGGCCGAGAACCTTGCCCGGCTGCGCCGAAACGCTGAGCGAGCGCACCGCGGCAACGCCCCGATAGCTCTTGGAGACATCGATCACGTCGAGCATGCGGCAGCTCCCTGATTGCCGAGTCGCTACTTAGACCCCGCCGCAGGCGGAAAGTTCACAGGCCGTAGGCGGCGAGCGCTTCGCGAAGCACTGCGGTCAGGTAAATGCCGCCGAATCCCGCGGCAATGGGTGCCCACAGGTCGGCCGCGCTGTCCCAGATGCGGTCGCGATGCGGACGGCGGGCCAGCGCGGCGTGGCAGCGCGCGCGGATGCGTTCGGCGCGCGACGAGTCGAGCGTGGCAGGCGGGAGGTCGCGAAGCAGGCGCAGCAACGGATCGGTCATGACGTGGTGTCTCCAAGTGCAGGCTCTCCGGCGCGCGTGTCGGCTTCGAGCGCGCGGGCCAGCAGCGTGCGCGCCCGATGCAGCCGCTGCCGCAGTGCTTCAGGCGTGATACCGCAGACGTCCGCGGCATCGGAATGATCGAGGCCGGCAACGCCTATGAGGAGCAGCACCTCGCGCGACGCGGCCGGCAGCGACGCAAGTGCACGTTCGATACGCCGCTCCAGCTCGCGCCCCGCGGTTGCCTCGAAGGGAGACGGCCGATCGGCGCCGGACGGCCAGAACGGCGCCAGCGCGCCGGTGACTGAATCCTCGAGGACCCGCGACCGGACGTAGCTGACGTGAAGGTTGCGGGCAACCGTGAACAGCCACGGCCCGAGGCGGGTGTTCGCGTCCAGCCGGGGTGCGTGCTTCACCAGACGGAGCCAGGTCTCCTCCAGCAGGTCTTCGGCAACGTCGCCGCGCCGCGACAATCGCCGCAGAAACGTGAACAGCCGCCCGTTGAACGCGTCGTAGACGGCATCGAAAGCCGCCGGCTCGCCGTTGCGCAGCCGTTCGACGAGCTCGCTTTCCTGGTCCATCAGCGTAGTAACGCTTGGCGGGCGATTTCGTGACCGTTCGCCGATGGCGCGGTGCAGTCCGTCACGCCGCGGCGTCCCGCGCGTTATAGACCTCGATGAACATACTCCGCAACATGGGCCTTGCGGCCATCCTGTCACTACTGCTCTCGTTCACACCGCTCGTCATGGCGGTTGCCTACGTCATCCGTCCGACCGAGCGGCGTCTCGCGCTGATGCGGCCGCTCTCGCAGGTAGGTCTTTTCGCCGCGCTCGCGGGGTCGGTCATCGGCCTCATCAACTCCCTCGTCTATCTGAGCCGTCGAGGATTCGATCCCGAGTCGATGAGAATCGGCGCGGTTGGCACGGCGGAGTCGCTCGTCGCGCTGGCCGTGGGGTTCGGCTGTCTGACGGTCGCCTGGCTACTCGTTGCAGCGGGAATGGGACGTCAGAGGGACTGAGTCGAGGCACCAGGAACGAGCCGAGCACGAATACGGCGAACGACCGGCCGCGAAGCAGCTTGAGTGCGTCGAGACCGAGGACATCGCTGAGAGTGGCGCGTCGCGTGCCCTGCGGCGGTGTGTGCGGCAGGACGAGGCAGAAGAGTCCGAGCACGATCGACCCACTCGCCGCGATGCGCATTGGCAGCGCCGTGGCCTCGAGGCCGAGTGTGCCGATGAAGAGCCCGACCACGATCCAGCCAATGGTTCCCAGCACGCGGATTGTTTGACGATCGTGGCGCCGACGAACTCGTTGTTGCCGACGCCGCCGACGATGACCTCGGGCTGACGAGGACCGAATGGCGACGGCACGACGGGGCCGGCTGGGCCGGCGGTGAGGCGCGTCGTCCACGCCAGCGTCAGGCGCTGCACGTTGGTTTGCGTGATCTGCTTCAACGCGCTGTAGCGGCGTCCGGTGTAGTCGCCGGAGTACGTCGGCCACGAGTCGCTCAACGGCTTGAGGATGTCGGCGGGATGGAGTCCCGTGTCCTGCGCGGCGAGCACGCACGAAGCAGCGAGGACCCCGACTACGACCAGACGCCCGATCATTTCATCGTCACCAGGTATGCCGTGATGTCGTGGATTTCCGCGTCCGCGTAGGTGGGCAGCAGCTCACGATGCGCGACGAGCGGATCCTTCACCTCGACCGTGACACCGTCCGTGATTGCAAACGCGCGCCGACCGCCATCGCGCGTTCGCAGCGCCACGAAGAAGTCGTCCACCCGCTCGACCTCGCCCTCGTACTTCTGTCCTGAGGGAAGCGTGACGATCGCCGTGGGTGGCCGCGCCCGGGCAGGCATCGGGCCGCCGCCGCGGCCCGCCGTGCTGCCCCGGCATCAGCCACGATTGCTGGAGCGTGCGCGGATCCGGAATGCGTGTCGCGATCCCCTGCAGGTCGCCCGTGGTGGAATGGCACAACCCGCATTTCACCGCGAACAGCTTCTCACCGTTAGTGGCATTGCCAACGACGATGGTCGCCGGACGCTGACGCGACGGGTCGTAGCCGTTGACGGTGAACGAGTGGAGGAACGCGGCCAGGTCGGTGATCTAATCGGCTGAAAGCGGGAACGACGGCATGCCGCGATCGGTACGCCCGGCAACCACGACCGGGCCGATGCGTTCACCATTCTTGTCATCGAGCCCGACCGCAGAGCGGAGCAGGCTCGGACCGCTGGCGCCGCCCCGCGTATCGGCGCCGTGGCAGAAGGCGCAGTTCGTGCTGTAGATACCTCGACCGCGCTCGACCGCGGCTGGATCGCCGGGCTCGCGGGCAGGATATGCGCCAATGCCCGCACCACCAATCCGCCCGGGCTGCCCTGATGCAGGCGGCGATGCAGGCTGCTGCGCGCCTGCCCTTGGAGCGGCGGCAGTCACCGACCCCACGATCAGCGTGCCGAGCGCGATCAGGTGCACGTGACGCATTTCAGCCGGCGGGATCTTACGGCGCGGTCAGCCAGGGCCGCAACACCGTCGACCAGAGCTGATAGCCCTGCGCCGACAGGTGCAGGCCGTCCTCGACGAACAGCTCGCGGCGCGGCTTGTCGTCCCAGCCGAGCATCAGCGTGTCGAAGTCGATGAAGCCCAGGCGATCGTCGCGCTCGCAGAAGTTGCGCAGCACCTGGTTGGCCATCCGCATGCGATCGATCTGCCGCCATCGCAGCAGGCTCGGCTTGACCGCAATGAGCAGAATCTTCGTCTGCGGGAGCCTGGCGTGCACGATGCGGGTGAACCGCTCGAACTGGATCGCGACATCCTCCGAGTTCCAGCCGGCGCTGATGTCGTTGTCGCCGGAATAGACAACCACGAGCCGCGGCTCGTAGGGGATCACAATGCGATCGGCGTAGCGGACGATGTCTTCCATGTCCGACCCGCCGAACCCCCGGTTGATGATCTTCAGGTCGGGGAAGTAGGACGCTGTATCCCACAGGCGGATCGTCGAGCTTCCGACGAAGACGATGCCGCCTTTCGGAGGCGGGGACACCTTGTCGGCGGCTTCGAACGCGGCAATGTCGGCCTCCCAGCGGTCGGGCGCCTGGGCGGCGACCGGCGAGGCGCACAGCAGGGCAAGAAGAACGCAGACGGCTGTTCGCATGCGCGAAAGCGTAACATCAATGGCATGCGGTATCTCGTGACGGCCCGCGTCAAACCGGGACGCCGCCCGGCGCTCGACGCCGCCATCGATTCGGGCACGCTCGGCGCCGGTTCCGTGGCCGGCGACGAGTATCTCCACAACATGGCGCAGGCCCGTCAGCTCCCCGACGGGCTGGTGAAGTGGGTCGAGACGTGCTACTGCCCGACGCCGCTCGAGGAGGAGCGGCCCTACTGGGAGGAGTATTTCGACCTGCTCAGCGTCAAGGACGCCCACGCGCGCAGCAAGTGCCGGCACGAGAACGGCACCGAGTACTGGGCGTGCTCGAGTTGCGATTGCACCGCGCGGCTGGAGGCCAGGCTCGCGGCGCAGGGGGAGCCATTCAGGAAGCGCTGAGGTCCGCCTGAAGGCGGACACTACAGGGCGTCGCTGAGGTCCGCCTGAAGGCGGACACTACAGGGCGTCGTTGAGGTCCGCCTGAAGGCGGAGACTACAGTGTAGTGTCCGGCTTCAGCCGGACTCGAGAAATTGTCAAATGTTGTGGATCGGCCGCGTGAGTTAGGCGGCGTTCTCCTTCGCCTCTCCAACAGCGGTCTTCGGTGTCTCCTGCGCGCCGTCGATGAAGCGCACGCCAGCGCGCACGAGCGGC
>Ga0209172_10000627_pt1 | contig 93849 bp, 82 predicted proteins | sample LarsenN4metaG_FD_184113 | JGI IMG/M metagenome (GOLD analysis project Ga0209172, IMG submission 184113) | Hot spring sediment bacterial and archeal communities from British Columbia, Canada, to study Microbial Dark Matter (Phase II) - Larsen... ... | reverse complement strand
CGCAGGGGTACTGCTCACACCGTCAGTCGGCGTTCGCTTCCCACGCTTGGCGGCCATCCGTACCCTCCTTGGTCCACCATCTTCGGTTTAGTCGGGATGGTGTCCAAGAAAATCGGGTGCGGTTTATGCTCACGCTGCCGAGCTCGGCCGCCCGCCGGATGACATGCCGGCGCCAGGTGAGTATGCTGTCGTCCAGGGTCATCGGTCCGTCCTCCCCACAGTGAGTTCTTGGCCGAACTTCCACTCTGGGAAGGATAGGGCAGATGGCCCTCTTCTCTTACTGTCGCAAGTGTCAACACCTTTGCGACTCTGTTCACACTAGGGCTGCAATAATGGTCGTGATGATGGCCGTCGCAATCGAAGCCGCTGTCGCGATGTTCATTTGTCCGTCGAACGCTCACGCTGAGCGGACGCGGCGAGCGAATGCGAGCCAGCGGTCCGCTCGAGCGGCGATGTTGGGCGGCCCGTCAATCGCGCCCACCGGGGTCTCGTCTCACCGCGGCTTCATGAACGGCATCGATGCATGCCGGGCAGAGGCGACCGCGCCGTGCGATCGCCACGCTTTCCGCGACTGCAACACGCGAGCGGCAGAGGTCGCAATCAACTCGAGCCGGCGGCGGACCAATCTTCTTGAGGAGCGCGTCGACGTACCGGTAGAGGCCGCCGCGGGCGGCCGGGCGACCGCCCTTGGCACGCTCGGCATCCGCGATAGAGTCGACGCACGTCGCGACGCACACCTCGCAGATCGCGACCCCCGGCCGAGTCAAGAGATATCGAGATTGTTCCCTCGTTCTCTGACAGAAGGAGCAGAGGATGACGGCCTCGCCCGCCGCCCTCGCCGCGTCACCGCCCTCTTGCCGTTTCATTGGTCCGTCCAACGCATGCTTCAGCCGCCGGCGTAGCCGGCCGGCTGAAAGCAGAAGTTGGGGAGCCACGGCCGTGTCATTCGCGGCCCACCCAGTAGGTAGGACGCCGTTTGAGATTCATCACCGCAAGGATTCGGACGCCAGTCGGCTTGATCTTGTAGAGAAGAGCATAAGGGAACCGGCGGAGGAGGCGGCGACGAACATCACCAAGGAGGATCGGCCCGGCCTCAGGATGGGCCTGGAGGGACTGTACGCAGCGGTCGACTTCCTGGAGGAAGGCCGACCCCAGCCCCGGCTCCTCAGCATCGTAGTACTGCGCGGCCTCGTTGAGTTCGCGTTCTGCGAGCCGATGGAACTCGGGTAGATCCATTCATCTCAGCTTGGCGCGAGCGTCCCGCAGGACATCGGTGGCGGGACGAGCGGAGGCGGGCGTCGAGTCCCAATCGCTATCACGCCGGTCGGCCTCTTCTGCCCAGAGGCGCTCGTTCTCCTCGTCCGTGAGTGTCTCAAGGCTTTCAAGGAGCTTCCGGGCCAGACGAGCCCGGACCTTGGGGTGCAGCTTGAGGGCCTCGGCTTCCAGTTCGTCGTTGTTCATGACCCCAATTCTACCTCCACGGGGTCAGCCACACGCTGTCTGCCCAACGCTGCGCTCAGCGGCCGAGGGGCGAGCAACGCGAGCCGCTCGGGCCGCTGAAGCGCGGAGTTGGGCAGCTCATCGCTGATCCCAATATTGAGCGCCCGTTGGGTAGACGAACGGCATCAGCTGAACCTCCCACTTCTCACCGTGAAAGAATACCTCGTTCGTCGCAAGCCACCGTCGAGCGTTCCCTGCAAGCAAGGCCAGGCCCTTCAACTGCTCCACCGAGGCAGCGCCGAAGGCGGAGATAAGCTCCGCGAAGGCCCAGAAGACCAGGAGTTGGAACGCGACGATTCGAGCGGCGCGGTAGAGTTCAAAGTCGCCACCTGGGTGGTTGATCCAGAGCCGCCACTCGCCGTCGACGATCTGGATGTGGTGGTGCCACCGCATGCGTAACGGAGAAAAGTGCGCATAGGGTTGACCCCATAGACCCGCCACGGTGACGGACGGCCAGACGGTTGCATCGAGGCGCTTCCGGAGTTCACCGGCGCTCAGCCGATCCTCATTCCACTGGCGTAGGAACCGAAGCTTGTCGGCGTCGCGCGATATCGCAAGGGCAACGAGCGAGAGAGTCTCCACGGCGTCCCGTAACAGCCCAACCGCAACGGCGTGCGCACCTCCTTCATTCGCAAGGCGGGACAACCGAACGCTCTCGAGGCAGTGCTTTCCCGCGTAGTGGGGGATGAACTGAAGTTGGAGATCCGCGAGGGGCGGCTGGTCGACCCAGGCTCCGCGGACAACCCCCTGGAGCGCCAGGTTCAGCGGCTCATGCGTCTTCTGCCAGTATTCAGGATCGCCCTGGACGCTCACGAGGCACTCACTACATCCTTGTCTGCCCAACGCCGGTATCAGCCGCGGCCGAAGGCCGTCGGCTGGATGCCGAAGTTACGCGGACCCTACTTCTACGAACTCGCCTTCGGAGCTTGGAGTGGGTACGGGAAGGCCGTCCTCCTTCAAGCCATCGATGTGCAGCTCGATGGCTTCGCGGATGAGCCGGAGCACTTCCTCGCGGGTTTCCCCGACCGCCATACAGCCTGGCAGGTCAGGGACGTGGGCACCCCAGCTTGCTTCGCCTCGCTCGACAACCACCATGTAACGCATGACCGCCATCTTCACTTCTCCTTCTTCAGGCCAGCCTGCTTGAGTATGGCATTCAAGGTACCAGGCGGCACATCCAGACTGGGCTTGCCCGCCACGGTAACCGTTCCCGGCTTGCTGGGATGCTTGTACTGCCGGTGGCTGCCTCGGGTCCTCGCCAGGCGCCATCCGTCGTCCGCGAGGAGCCTAATCAGTTCGCCGACCGTCACGAGCTCGCCAGTGTCATTCCTGGTTCCGTGTAACTAGAATTCGCTCCCGCGATAGGCAGGTCGGCATATCCCACAGAGACTGCGGAAGGCTGCTGCCTATCTCGAGGACGCGGTGTTAGTCGCATTCGCGATAGTACCTTTCGGTTCAACGGCTTGCGCTCCTGCGATTCCCTGGATCGTGGCGGGATAGGCTGCGAGGGCGTGCAGTATATCCCGACGGTTTGTCAGCGGGCGCGTGGCGAGGGTGGTCATGGGGCGAGGAGTCGGTCAGCCGGGGAGCGCACGGCGGCCGGGCCTCGGTTGAGGACGTGGGTGTAGATCGTCGTCGTCGTCACGTCGCGGTGGCCGAGCAACTCCTGCACCGTTCGGATGTCGTGGCCGTCCTCGAGCAGGTGGGTCGCGAAGGAGTGCCGGAATGTGTGCGGGCTCACGCGCTTGGCGATGCCGGCCTCGCGGGCGGCCACCTTGACAGCGCGTTGCAGGACGGACTCGTGCAAGTGGTGCCGCCGGAGCTGCCCGGTCGCGCGGTCGCGGTAGAAGCGCGTAGCGGGGAACACCCACTGCCAGACCCATTCGCGGCCGGCGTTGGGGTACTTCCTGAGCAGCGCGGTGGGCAGCTCGACCCAGCCGGCGCCCCGCGCCAGGTCGTCCTGGTGTTGCGCGCGGAGGGCGTGCAGGTGCCGGCCCAGGTCCGCCTTGGCGACGGCCGGCAGCATGGTGACGCGGTCCTTGTCGCCCTTGCCGCCCCGCACCACGATCTGGTTGGTGGCGAAGTCCACGTCCTGCGCCCGGAGGCGGCAGCACTCCAGCACCCGCAGACCAGCGCCATAGAGCAGGCGGGCCATGAGCCCAGGCACGCCGTCGAGCCGGGTGAGCACTGCCCGCACCTCCTCGCGCGCCAGCACGACCGGCAGGCGCGTGGGTCGCTTCGCCGGGACGATCTCGTCGAGCCAGGGCAGATCGATCTCGAGGACGTCGCGGTACAGGAACAGCAGGGCGCTGAGCGCCTGGTTCTGGGTGGAGGCGGCGACGCGCCGGTCGACGGCGAGCCACGTCAGGAAGCGGGTGACCTCGGCTGGGCCCAGATCGGCGGGATGCCGCTTGCCGTTGAAGAGGATGAAACGCCGGATCCACGCGACGTACGTCTCTTCCGTGCGGCGGCTGTAGTGCGGCGCGCGCATGGTGCTGCGGACGCGGTCGAGCAGGCGAGGCTTCGGCGGGTCGGTGGCGCTGTGCTCACAAACGAGCGCCGGGGCGCTGCCGCCGGTCGGGTAGGCCGTCTTCGGAGCGGACCGCACCTGTGTGGCCGTCGCCGCCTCCGTTGCGGGAGACTATAGCGGACGGGTCGGGATCGGCCAAGCGGAAGCGTGCCGTCTCGAGGGCGATACGGTACCGGGCGGCAGCGAGGCGGTCAGCGCACTCGCGGTCCAGGGTAGCCGTCGTACCAGAGACGCTGGCCGTCGGCGGCGAAGCCGGCGTCGAGCAACGCGTCGGCGGCCTCGGTGCGGCGCACGGGCTCGCCGTTCCACGTCAGCACCTCGAGGCGGCGGACCGGTCGCTGGGGCAGGGGCCGCTCGACGAGCGCTTGCAGCGCGCGCGCGGCGCCCGGCAGGTCGACCGCCTGCCAGCCGGCGAGCGGCGTGAGGTCTCGGCCGTGGCCCTCGGCCAGCAGCACCGGCCGGCCGGCGCGGTAGACGAGCCAGTGCTGCGGGATGCGCGGCGCCGTCGCGCGCGAGCCGTCGAGCCGCGTCAGCGCGAACACGCGGCCCCACAGGTTGACCGGGTCGGCGGCGTTCACCAGCACGTGGGGCTCGGCGCGCCGGGCGCGCTCCTCGAGCGCCGGCAGGGCCTCGGCCAGCGCGTACTGCTCGCCCGAGAGACCTTCGACGAAGTAGCCTCGCACGACCTCGCCGCCGTACTCCATGCGCAGGAGCGTGTGACGCAGCGTCGCCCAGTCACCCTGGGCCAGCTCGCGGGCGACGACGCCGTAGCGGGCGAGCAGCAGGTGGGCACGCGCCTCCTCGCGCTGCTCGGGCGACAGGCGCTCGTCCTCGCCCAGCGCGCTCCACCGGCCGACGACGGGCAGGCGCGGCAGGAGGCCCCGCGCCTGCCCGCGGCGCAGCCGGGCGCGTGACGGCGACAGGCCTGCCGACCGGATACCGCCTTCGCCGCCCCCCCGCGACGGCTGCGGCCCGCCAGCGCGCGGCAGCGCCGTCGCGTGCACGATCGCGCTGAACGAATCGGGGCTGACGAGCCCCGCCCAGAACAGCTCCCACAGCGTGGCCAGAGCCTCGGCGTGGTTCAGCCCCGTCACCCGGGCCAAATCCTGGGCGAACGAGGCGCCGCGCAGCTGCAGGTGCAGCAGGACGTTCTTCACCTTCGGATCCAGCGCCGGCGCCTCGGCGGCGCGCTCGCGCAGCCATCCGACGTTCTCCCGGAGCGCCACGCCGACGCGGCCTGAGCGTCGGCCCTCGCCGCCGCGCCCCTCGAACGTCGTCCACACGATCTCGCCGGCCAGCCCCAGCCGGTCGAGCCACTCGCGCTGGTACTCCTCGACGCGCATCGGCAGCAGCGCCTGCTCCCAGAGCCTCACGGGCAGGTCCTCGCCCTGCAGCAGCTCCAGCGCGGCCAGCACGCCCTCGGGGCCCGTCACCCGGGTGTCCGGGTGCAGGTGATGGCGTCGCAGCAGGAACGCCGAGAACTGCTCGGCCGTCGCCGTGGGGCGCGGCAGCCGCCGGGCGTGCACCTGGCGGCGCTGGATCTCGTCGAGGACCGCCACGTGGACGTACTGCGGCGCCGGCGCATCGGCGAGCCACGTGCCCTCGCGCACGAGGCCGCCCTGCGCCAGCCGCGCCAGCACGCGGGCGGCGTCGTCGACGCCCACGCCGTAGCGCTCGGCGAACCAGGCGGCCGTCAGGGGCCCGCGAGTCCGCAGCGCGCGCAGCGCCACGCGCTCGAGGCCGGCGTCGTCGCGCAGCCGCTCGTAGAGGGGCCCGTCGATGGTCGGCACGAAGGCGCGCCCGGCGGGCAGGTCCACCGGCATCACCCGCCACTCCGCGCGCAGGGCGGCCAGCAGCGCCGCCGGCTCGGCCGCGACGCGCTCGGCGATCTCGGCCTCGGTCAGGTCGCCCAGGTCGTCCAGGATCGCAGCCAGCTCGTTGGCGTCGCGGGCGCGGCGCTCCGGCCGCGTGCGCTGCAGCTCGGCCTCGACGGCGGCGACGATCCGGGGATCGACGGGGCCCGGCGCCACGCTCCACGCCTTGCGCATGGCGACGGCGTCGCTGCGGCGCTCCTCGGCGTGGCCGGCGTCCAGGTACGCCCAGTCCCAGGCGAGCAGCAGCGGGTAGACGAACGGCGAGGGCAGCGGCGTGTCGACGTGGCGCGTCCACATCTCGCCGTCGTGCAGTCGCTCGAGCAGGCGCTTGAGGCGCGGCACGTCGAGGGCGTCGGTGAAGCATTCGCGCAGCGTCTCGGCCACCACCGGGAACTCGGCCTGGCCGCCGACGGCCTCCATCAGCGCGTCGGCCTTCAGGCGCAGCAGGTAGGCCGGCGTGCGCTCGCCGCCCTGCGTGCGCGGGATGAAGAGGGCCCGCACGGCCGCGTGGCGGAACCGCGTGCCGAAGAGCGGCGAGCCGATGAGCGCGCGACCCAGCAGGGCGTCGACCTCCTCGGGCGCGACCAGCGTGGGCAGGCGGCCGGGCGCCGGCGGCGCCTGGCCCGGGGCGAACGACAGCAGGATGCCGTCGTCCACGTGGCTCGTCTCCGGCTGCACGCCGTAGACGCGGCGGATCTTCTCGCGCAGCGCCATGCCCCAGGCGCCGTTCACGCGCATGCCGAACACGGAGTGGATCATGGCGTGGCGGCCGCCCATCTCGTCGGCGAACGACTCCACGACGACGCCCCGGTCGTCGGGGACGCCCTGCAGCACCTCGCCGGCCTTGACGAGCCAGGCGCGCAGCGCCGAGGCCGACTGGGCGTCGAGCCCGCACTCGCGGCGCGCCCAGTCGGCGAAGCCGGGATCGTCCAGCCGCCCGGCGGCGTCACGGCGCAGGCGCCCGACGGCGACGCCGAGATCGTACGAGCGCGAGGGATGCTCGCCCTTCCAGAACGGGATGGTCGGCGACATCCCCTGGGCGTCCTCGACCAGCACGCGGTTGCCGCGCACCTTGGCGATGCGCCAGGCGTGCGAGCCCAGCAGGAACACGTCGCCGGGCAGGCTCTCGGTCACGAACTCCTCGTCCAGCGTGCCGACCTTCAGGTCGGTGTCGGCGACGAAGACGTCGTAGAGGCCGGCGTCGGGGATCGTGCCGCCCGAGGTCAGGGCCAGGAAGCGGCTGCCGCGCCGCGCGTGCAGGCGGTCGTTCACGCGGTCCCAGAGGATGCGGGGCGCCACGCCCTTGACCTCGGCGGGCAGCGGCTCGGCCACCGCGCGGACCACGCTGACGAAGTCGTCCCGCGAGAGCCCGCGATAGGGGGAAGCGCGGCGGAAGCGGGCGTGCAGGGCGTCGACGGCGATCGATTCGCAGGCCACCTCGGCCACGATCTGCTGGGCCAGCACGTCGAGCGGCGCCTCGGGCACGCCCACCCGGTCGAGCGTCCGCTCGCGGATCGCGCGCACGACGGCGGCGGCCTCCACCAGCTCCTCGCCCTTGGTGACCACGATCCGCCCCCTGGACACGCGCGACAGCAGGTGGCCCGCCCGGCCGACCCGCTGCAGGGCGGCGGCGACGTTGCGCGGCGACTGCACCTGGACGACGAGGTCGATGGCGCCGACGTCGATGCCGAGCTCGAGCGACGACGTGGCCACCAGCGCCTTCAGCTCGCCGTTCTTGAGGCGTGTCTCGGCCTCCAGGCGCGCCCGGCGCGAGAGCGAGCCGTGGTGGGCGGCCACCAGCGAGCCGCCGATGCGGTCGTCGAGGTCGCGGGCCAGGCGCTCGGCGGCCCGCCGGCTCTGGGCGAACACCAGCGTCGTGCGGTGCGCGGCCACCAGCTCGGCGATCTGCTGGAGCGCCGCGTCCCACACGGTGTCGCTCTGCGCGGTGAGGAAGTCGTCCACCGGGGCCACGACCTGCACGTCCAGGTCGCGGGCGAAGCCGGCGTCCACGGTGACGGGGTCGCGCGCCGTCGTGCCGGTCAGGAACGCCAGGGCGTCCTCCACCGGACGCACCGTCGCCGAGCAGCCGATGCGCTGCGGCCGCGCCCCGTCGCGGGCCTCGCAGAGCGCCTGCAGCCGCTCCAGGGAGAGGGCCAGGTGGGCGCCGCGCTTGCCGCCCATGAGGGCGTGCACCTCGTCCACGATGACGAAGCGGACGCCGGCCAGCGCCGGACGGAAGCGCTCGGCGGTGAGCAGGATGTAGAGCGACTCCGGCGTGGTGATGAGCACGTGCGGCGGCCGGCGAGTCATGGCCTGGCGCTGGGCGGCGAGGGTGTCGCTGGTGCGCACGGCCACGCGCACCTCGGGCGGCGCGAGGCCCATCTCGGCCGCCGCCGCGCGGATGCCGGCCAGCGGCGCCTGGAGGTTCTTCTCGATGTCGTTGTTCAGCGCCCGCAGCGGCGAGACGTAGACGACGTGCACGCGGTCCTCGAGGCGGCCCTCGAGCCCCAGCCGGTGCAGGTGGTCGAGCGCCCACAGGAAGGCCGCCAGGGTCTTGCCGGACCCGGTCGGGGCGACGATCAGCGTGTCGCGTCCCGAGGCGATGGCGTCCCAGCCCTCGCGCTGCGGGCGCGTCGGGTCTCCGAACGTCGTGTCGAACCAGCGGCGGACGAACGGCAGGAACTCCGGCATGCCGGATCATTGTACCCGGCCGCCGGCGGTGCGGCCCGCCCTGCGCCGCGGCGGGCCGCACGGCCGAACCGGGCGCCGGGACGGGGCGCCGGAGCGCCGTGTCGCCCCGAGGAGTCAGCAGTGTTTACAGGGCGGATAGTTCCGCGAGTACGGCGGCTGCCTGAGGAACTCCTCCTCCGGGTAGTTCCAGAACTGGCCGACGTTCTCGATGGTGTGGATGACGGTGTTCTGCAGCCGCCCGTCCTTGCGCTCCACGCGGCGGATGTAGACGTTGTGCACGGGGTTGCCGTACCTGTCGAGCCGGATGGGGCCGCCCGGCGCGTCGGGAATGGACGCCGAGCGGAGGGCCTTCAGGAAGGCGTCGGTGTCCTCGACCTTGCCGCCGACCTTCTCCATCGCCTGCTTCAGCACGAGCCCGGCCGTGTAGGCGCCGACCGAGTAGTAGCCGGGGTCGGTCTGGTACGCGTTGCGGTAGGCCGTCGCGAACTTCCGGTTGGCCGCGGTGTCGAGCGCCGCCGAGTAGTGCATGGTCGAGACGACGCCGATCGCCTCGTCGCCCATGCTGCGCAGCAGCGCCTCGTCCACCGCCGTCTGGTTGGCCAGCACGGGGAGGCGGCCCTTGAGGCCGGCGTCCTGGAACTGCTTGAGGAAGCGGAGCGACGCCACGCCGGCGAACCCGATGAACACGGCGTCGATGTCCTTGCGCAGCTGCGAGATGTACGGCACCTGGTCCACCTCGCCCAGCCGCGGCCAGAGCTTCTGCACGATCTGGCCGCCGGCGTCCTCGAAGGCCTTGTGGAAGCCGGCCACGACCTCGTGGCCGAAGGCGAAGTCGTCGGCGATGGTGGCGATGCGCCTGTAGCCCAGCGTCTTGGCGGCGTAGGTGCCGAAGGGCTGCGTGGGCAGGCTCGAGTTCGAGCTGGCCCGGACGAAGAACGGGGTGGCCTTGCGCTGCGTGAGATCGTCGGCGGCCGCGCTCGGCGAGATCGTCGGCACCCGCTCCTGGTTCACGTAGGGCGCGATGGCGTAGGCCTCGAAGGCGGCCAGCGGCCCGACGATGACGTGCACCTTGCGGTGCGTGACCAGCTCGCGGGTCTTGGCCAGCGTCTGTTGCGGCTGGCCGCCGCTGTCCAGGACGGTCAGCTCGACCGGGCGGCCGGCCAGCCGGCCGTTCTGCTCCTTCACGAACAGCTCGATGCCGTTCTGCATCTCCTTGCCGGGCTGGGCGAGCGGCCCCGTCAGGATCGTGAGGAAGCCGATGCGGACGGCGTCCTGGGCGACGGCGGCGGTGGCGGTCAGCGCGAGCCCGAGCGCGAGCGCGACGGCGGCGACGAGGCGTGGCGTCACGGCGGCGTCCTCCGGGAGCGGGCGGTCTGGATGGCGGCCCACACCCGCGCGGGCGTGAGCGGCATGTCGAGATGGTCGACGCCCAGCGGCGCCAGCGCGTCGATGACGGCGTTGACGACCGCCGGCGTCGAGCCGATGGTGCCGGCCTCGCCGCAGCCCTTGGCGCCGAGCGGGTTCACGGGCGTGGGCGTCTCCACGCGGTCGAGGTCGAACGCCGGCAGCGCGTCGGCGCGCGGCGCGGCGTAGTCCATGAGCGAGGCCGTCAGGCACTGCCCGTCGGCGTCGTAGACGGCGTGCTCGAACAGCGCCTGGCCGATGCCCTGCGCCAGCCCGCCGTGGATCTGGCCCTCGACGAGCATCGGGTTGATCACGCGCCCGGCGTCGTCGACGGCGACCAGGCGCCGCAGGCGCACGTCGCCGGTGGCCGGGTCGACCTCGACCACGGCCAGGTGCGTGCCGGAGGGATAGGTGAAGTTGTCGGGGTCCCAGATGGTGCTCGCCTCGAGCCCCGGCTCCATGCCGGCGGGCAGCCGCTTCGCCGCGTGCGCCGCCGCGGCGATCTGCGCCAGCGTGACGGCGCGGCCGGGCACGCCGCGCACGGCGAAGCGCCCCGGCTCCCAGGCCAGGTCCTCCGGCGCGGCCTCCAGCAGCGCGGCCGCGATGCGGCGCGCCTTGTCGAGCACCTTGTCGACCGACACGGCGATGGCCGGGCCGCCCACGGCGATCGAGCGGCTGCCGAAGGTGCCGACGCCGGCCGGCACCACGGCCGTGTCGCTGTGCAGCACGGTGACGTCGTCGAGCGGGATGCCGAGGCGATCGGCGACGATCTGCGCGAAGGCCGTCTCGAGCCCCTGGCCGTGCGGGCTGGTGCCGGTCAGCACGGTCACGCGGCCGGAGGCCTCGACGCGCACGCCGCCGCTCTCCCAGCCCGGCATGGGGGCGATCTTCGAGGGCCCGACGCCGGCGGTCTCCATGAACGACGACAGCCCGATGCCGATCAGGCGTCCCTCGGCGCGCGCGCGGCGCTGCTCGTCGCGCAGCCGCTTGTAATCGGCCAGCGCCAGCGCGCGATCGAGCGCCACCTCGTACTGCCCGGAGTCGTAGACGAGCCCGGACGGCGCCCGGTACGGGAAGGCGTCGGGCCCGATCAGGTTGCGCCGCCGCACCTCCGCCGGATCGACGCCGGTGACGCGCGCGACCGCGTCCATCGTGCGCTCCAGCACGTACGTGGCCTCCGGCCGCCCCGCGCCGCGGTAGGGCGCCGTGGCCATGGCGTTGGTGAACACGCTGGTCAGCTCGTAGGCGGCGGCGGGGATGCGGTACGGCCCGGTGATGAGCCGCCCCGTGAGCATGCCGGGGTAGGGCGTGAGCGCCTCGAGGTAGGCGCCGAGATCGGCCAGCGTGCGGCACCGGAGCGCGAGCACGGTGCCGTCCTGCGCGACGGCGGCCTCCACGTCGTTGACCTGGCCGCGGCCCTGCGTGGTCGTCAGGAAGTCCTCGCGGCGCGTGAGCACGAGCTTGACCGGACGGCCCAGGCGCACCGCGGCCAGCGCGCACAGCGCCTCGTCGGCGTAGTAGCCGATCTTGCAGCCGAAGCCGCCGCCGATGCTGGGGGCGATGACCCGCACGGCCGTCTCCGGCAATTTCAGGATCTCGGCCAGCCCCGCGCGCAGCCGGTGCGGCACCTGCGTGCCCGCCCACACCGTGAGCGCGCCCGCGCGGTATTCGGCGATGCAGCCGCGGGGCTCCATGGCCAGGCCGGCCACGCGCTGGTTGACCAGGCGCAGGCGCACCACGTGGCGCGCCCGGGCGAAGGCGCCGTCCACGTCGCCGTGGGTCCACGACCAGCGCAGCGCCACGTTGTCGGGCAGCTCCTCGTGCACGCGCGGCGCGCCGGGCGCCGCCGCGGCCTCGGGGTCGCCGGCGGCGGGCAGCGGCTCGTAGTCCACCACGATCGCCTCGGCGGCGTCGGCGGCCACGTAGCGGCCCTCGGCGACGACGGCGGCGACGGGCTCGCCCACGTAGCGGACCACGCCCGTGGCCAGCAGCGGGCGAGGCGGGCGGCGCGCATCGGGCGGGATGCCGACGGCGGGCTCGGGGCTCACGCGCCCCTCGAGGTCGCGGGCGGTCATGACGGCGAGCACGCCGGCGCGGGCCGCGGCGGCCCGCGCGTCGATGGCGCGCACGCGCGCGTGCGCGTGGGGCGAGCGCACGAGCGCCAGCGAGACCGCGCGCGGCGGCGCCAGGTCGTCCACGTAGCGGCCGGCGCCCTGGACCAGCGCCGGATCCTCGCGGCGGCGCACCTCGGCGCCGAGCAGTCTGGTGAGGCTCACGGCGGCGACACTATTCCACGGCCGCCCGGGACACGTCAAAGCGTTGCTCCCTCCCGCGGCCCGGGCTATCTTCCGGCCAGCGACCGGATGCACAGGAGCGGGGCATGCTCTTCATGGTCATCGAACGGTACCGCGGCCAGGACGCGCGAGCGGTGTACCGGCGGCTGGCCGACCGCGGGCGCATGATGCCCGAGGGGCTCGCGTTCGTGAGCAGCTGGGTGGCCGCCGACGTCGGGCGCTGCTTCCAGCTGATGGAGTGCGACGACGTCACGCTCCTGCAGCGCTGGGTCGCCGAGTGGTCCGATCTCGTCGAGTTCGAGATCGTCCCGGTCACGCCGGGCAAGGACACGGCCGCGGCGCTGGCCGGACGGCTCTGAGCGCGCCGGCCCGCCGCGACGCCGGCGTGGTCGTGGTCGGCGCCGGGCCGGCCGGCGCCACCGCCGCGGCGGCCCTGGCCGCGCGCGGCGTGCCGACGCTGCTGCTCGACCGCGCGCGCTTCCCCCGCGACAAGCCCTGCGGCGGCGGCGCGCGCCACGGGCTGCTCCGCCGCTTCCCGGGCCTCGCCGCCTGGCTCGCCGGGCGCGTCGACCTGCACGAGATCCGCCGCGTCCACATGGAGTCGCCCTCGGGGGCGGCCGTCGTGGCCGAGCTCGACGCGCCGCTCTACCTGACCTTCCGCCGGCTCGAGTTCGACGCCGCGCTGGTGGATCGCGCCCGCAACGCCGGCGCGCGGGTGGTGGAGGGCGCGCGCGTGGTGGAGCTCCAGCGCGGGCCCGACGGCGCCACCGTCCGCTGCTACGACGGCCGCGCCTTCTCGGCGGCGCTGGTGATCGGCGCCGACGGCGTGAACGGCGTGGTGGCCCGCGCGGCGGGACTGACCCGCGGCTTTCCCGACCGGGCGCTCGCCGTGGACACGATGGAGGAGACGCCGCTGTCCGGGCTGGCGCCGGCGCGGGCCGACACGATATACGTGGCCTACGGCTGGCGGGGCTGGCCGGGCTACGGCTACGTCTTCCCCAAGCGCCATCACGTCGACGCCGGCGTGGGCTTCCTGCTGCCGTTCTTCCGGGGGCTGAGCGGCGGCGCCTACGCCTGCCACGCGCAGTTCCTGGACGAGGCGCGCGCCCGGGGTGCCGTGCGCGGCCGATCCCACCGCGAGCACTTCAAGGCCTACCGGCTGCCGCTCGGCGGCCCGCTGGCGCGCACCGTCGGCGACCGGGTGATCGTGTGCGGCGACGCCGGCGGGTTCGTGAACGCCTACACGGGCGAGGGCATCTACTACGCGATGGTGACCGGCGAGCACGCCGCCGCGACGGCGGCCGGAGCCCTGGCCGCGGGCGACGCGAGCGCAGCGGCCCTCGCGGGCTACGAGACGCGGTGGCGCGCCGAGATCGGCGAGGAGCTGGCGGACTCGGTGCGGATCCAGCGGCGGCTCTTCGGCCACCCGCGGCTGGCCGACGCCATCATCGGCGCCGCCGCGCGGGATCGGCGGCTCTGCCGCCTCTTCGCCCTCGTCGCCCTCGGCGAGGCGCCGCTGCGCCGGCACCGCCTGGAGGTGGCCTGGCGCTGCGGCCTGGCCATGCTGCGCCGGCGGCTGCGGCCGGCGCCGGCGCTCGGCCCCCCGCCTCCGCCCGCCGGCCGCTGACCCGCCCCGCCGCAGGCCTCTGGCGCCCGCCCGGCGGGGATGCGTTCGGTACAATCGCCGCGTGAAGATCATCTGCCTCGGCGGCGGACCGGCCGGTCTCTACTTCGCGATCCTCATGAAGAAGGCCGACCCGGGGCACCAGGTGACGGTCGTCGAGCGCAACCGGCCGGACGACACCTTCGGCTTCGGCGTGGTCTTCTCCGACGCGACCCTCGAGGGCTTCGCCGGGAGCGATCCCGAGACCCACGCCGAGATCGCCCGGCACCTGGCCCACTGGGAGGACATCGACATCCACTACCAGGGCCAGGTCCTCACCTCGACCGGCCACGGCTTCTCGGGGCTGAGCCGCCGGGTGCTGCTGGGCATCCTGCACGCCCGCTGCCGGGCGCTCGGCGTCGCCCTGGAGTTCGAGCGCGAGGCCGTGGGCCTCGAGCCGTGGCGCGACTCGGACCTGGTGGTGGTGGCCGATGGGGTCAACAGCGCCATCCGCACCCGCCACGCCGAGGGCTTCGGCCCCGAGATCGACTGGCGGACGAACCGGTTCGTCTGGCTGGGCACCACGTTTCCGTACTCGGCCTTCACGTTCGTCTTCAAGGAGAGCGAGCACGGGCTCTGGCGCGTGCACGCCTACCGCTACGCCCCGGGCGCCTCGACCTTCATCCTCGAGGCCACCGAGGCGACGTGGCGGCGCGCCGGCCTCGACCGCGCGAGCGAGGCGGACACGGCGGCCTTCGCCGAGCGGCTGTTCGCGCGCGAGCTGCACGGCCACCGCATCCTCACCAACCGCTCGCTCTGGCGCGCCTTCCCCACCGTGCGCAACGTCCGCTGGCACCACGGCAACGTCGTGCTCGTGGGCGACGCCGCCCACACCGCGCACTTCTCCGTCGGCTCCGGCACCAAGCTGGCCATGGAGGACGCCGTCGCGCTGGCCGCGGCGCTCGCCCGCGGCCGGGACGTGGCCTCGGCCCTGGCCGCCTACGAGGCCGAGCGCCGGCCGCAGGTCGAGGCCCTGCAGCGCGCGGCGCAGGTGAGCCTCGAGTGGTTCGAGCAGACCGAGCGCTACCACGGCCGGCTCGAGCCCCTGCAGTTCGCCTTCAGCCTGCTCACGCGCAGCCTGCGCGTGACGCACGAGAACCTCCGGACGCGCGACGCCAAGTTCGTCGAGAGCGTCGACCGCTGGTTCGCCGCCCGCGCCGCCGACCAGAGCGGCGTGCGCGTGGCGGCGCAGCCGGCGCCGCCGCCGATGTTCACGCCCTACCGCCTGCGCGACCTGGTGCTCGACAACCGCGTGGTCGTGTCGCCGATGTGCCAGTACTCGGCCGGGGACGGCACGCCGAACGACTGGCACCTGGTCAACCTGGGCTCCCGCGCCGTGGGCGGGGCCGGGCTCGTGATCGCCGAGATGACCGACGTGAGCCGCGAGGGACGCATCTCGCCGGGCTGCACGGGCATGTACCGCGACGAGCACGTGGCGGCCTGGAAGCGCATCGTGGACTTCGTGCACGCGCACAGCCGGGCCCGCATCGGCCTGCAGATCGCCCACGCCGGCCGCAAGGGCTCCACCCGCCGCCTCTGGGAGGGCGCCGACGAGCCGCTGCCGGAGGGCAACTGGCCGCTGCTGTCGGCCTCGGCGCTGCCGTACCACCCGCACAGCCAGGTGCCCAGGGCGATGGACCGGGCCGACATGGACCTGGTGCGCGAGCAGTTCGTGCGCGCCGCCGCGATGGCGGAGGCCGCGGGGTTCGACCTGCTGGAGCTGCACATGGCCCACGGCTACCTGCTCGCGTCCTTCATCTCGCCGCTGACCAACGTGCGGCGCGACGACTACGGCGGGCCGCTGGCCAACCGGCTGCGCTATCCGCTCGAGGTGCTGGCCGCGGTGCGGGCGGCCTGGCCGGCGGGCAAGCCGCTCTCGGTGAAGATCTCCGCCACCGACTGGGCCGAGGGCGGCCTCGAGGCCGAGGACGCCGTCGAGGTGGCGCGGCGGCTGGCCGCCCACGGCTGCGACATCGTCACGGTGTCCACCGGCCAGACGGTGCCCTGGCAGCGGCCGCGCTACGGGCGGCTCTACCAGACGCCGTTCAGCGACCGCATCCGCCACGAGGCCGGCGTGCCCACGATGACCGTCGGCAACATCGCCTCGCACGCCGACGTCAACTCGATCCTCGCCGCCGGCCGCGCCGACCTCTGCGTGCTGGCCCGCGGCCACCTCTACGATCCGTACTGGACGCGCCACGCCGCCTGGCAGCAGGGCTGGGACCTGCCGTGGCCCGATCAGTACGCCTCGGTGAAGACGTTCACCCCGCGCACGGCGTGAAGGGGGCGACGATGGACTGGACGGCGATCGGCGACGAGGCCATCGAGCTGGCGCGCCGTTACCTGATGGTCGACACCACGAACCCGCCGGGCAACGAGCTCGCCGGCGTCCGCTTCCTCGCCGACGTGCTGGCGCGCGAGGGCATCCCCGGCGAGATCGCCGAGGCCGCCCCGGGCCGCGGCAACCTCGTCGCGCGCGTCGGCGGCGACGGCTCGCTGCCCGGGCTCGTGCTGCACCACCACGTCGACGTCGTCTACGCCGACCGCCGCTACTGGACGGTCGACCCCTTCACCGGCGAGATCCGCGACGGCTACCTCTACGGCCGCGGTGCCCTCGACATGAAGTCGATCGGCATCCTGCAGCTGGTCGCCGTGCTGGCGCTCCGCCGGGCGCGGACGCCGCTCGCCCGCGACCTGATCCTGCTCGCCACCGCCGACGAGGAGGCCGGCAGCGCGTTCGGCGCGCGGTGGGTGGCCGAGCACCGGCGCCACTGGGTGGCCGGCGCCGAGTACGCGCTCGGCGAGTTCGGCGGCGTCCTCGCCGGGCCGGCGCAGCACGCGCCGTTCGGCGTCATCGACGTGTCGGAGAAGATCGGCCTGCCGCTCGGGCTCACCGCGCGGGCGGCGCCCGGGCACGGCTCCATCCCGTGGCCCGACACCGCGCCGAACCGCCTCGTCCGGGCGCTGGCGCGCTTCCTGGCGGCCGAGCGGGCGCCGCGCGTGTTGCCCGAGGTGCGGGAGTACTTCCGCCACCTGGCCGCCACGCTGCCGCCCGCCGACGCCGAGGGCCTGGACGACCTGGCGGGCGCGCTGTGCGATCCCGCCTTCCGCGCGCGCTTCCTCGGTCGCGCCGGCTGGGCGGCGATGGTGCGCACGACGTTCGCGGTGACGATGCTGCGCGGCAGCGAGAAGCTCAACGTCATCCCGCCCGAGGCCACGGCCGAGATCGACTGCCGCCTGCTGGCCGGCGACGATCCCGACGAGGTGCTGGACTGGGTGCGCCGCGCGGTGGCCGACGAGCACGTGGAGGTGACGGCGCTGCGGCCGGCGCGCACCCCGAACCTCTCGCCGCCCGACACCGCGCTCTACAAGACCCTGGCCGACACGCTGCGCCGCCGCGCGCCGGGCGCCGTGGTGGCGCCGCGCATCCTGCCCGGATTCACCGACAACTGGGTCTTCCGGACGCTCGGGCTGCAGGCCTACGGCTTCAGCCCCTTCGTGCTGGAGGAGACGGAGTTCCGCCGCGTGCACGGCAACGACGAGCGCGTGTCGCTGGACAACCTCGCCGCCGGCGCCCGCGCCTACACGGAGCTGCTGCTGAGCTTCGCCGCGGCCTGACGCGCGCCGCGGCCCGCCTGCCGCGGCCGGGCCAGGAAGTTCATCGCCGGCGAGGCCGCGAAGGCCGGCGCGTCCAGCGCGGGCAGCTCGCGGAACGGGAACAGCAGCGGCTGCACCTCGTAGTCGGCGTCGTGGAGGAGCGCGAACAGCGCGGCGCGCGCCTCCTCCTCGGGCCAGCTCTCCAGCACCACCAGCGGGCGCGCCGTGGCCAGGGTGGTGCGCGCGCCGCGCAGGACGGCGAGCTCGGCCCCCTCGGTGTCGATCTTCACCAGGCCCGGCTGCAGGTCGTGCGCGGCGACCAGGGCGTCGAGCGTCGTGCGGCGCACGCGCAGCGCGGTGACCGGCGTGCCCTCCGGCCAGCGCGAGCGCACGTGGGCCGACGTGGTGGCGCGGTACGTCTCCTCGCCGGGGACGGCCAGCTCCCCCTCGCCGGGGTCGTCGCCGAGCACCACGGCGTGGGCCTCCCGGGGGAATCCGTTGAGGGCGCAGGCGTCGCGGAAGTATTCCTGGCAGAGGGGGTGCGGCTCCACGGCGACCGCGCGCACGCCGTGGGCGAGGAACTTCAGCGCGTGCAGCCCGTAGTGCGCGCCGACGTCGACCATGACGCGGGGCCGCCGCGGCGAGGCGAGCAGGCCCTCGTAGAAATCGTGCAGCTCGACGTCGTAGCCGTGGAAGGCCAGCGCGGCGATCCAGGCCAGCGGGAAGTTCCGGCGCATGGGCAGCCGCAGCGCGCGGCCCGCCACGTCGACCGTCCACGTGCCGTCGAAGCGGATCGGCTCGGCCCCGAAGTAATGGAAGAAGCGCCGTTTCTGGCGCAGCGGCAGCGCACGGTGCACCGCGTTCACGACCCGCCGGCCGCGCCCGCGCTCGACCGCCGCGCGCAGCAGCGGCCGGGCGACGGCGAGCCCCGCAGCGCGCACCGTGCTGACGGCTAGACCACCAGGTCCCAGCATGACAGTCGATACTCCTTGCCCTCGATGGCGATCGTGGCGGCGAAGCCCGGCGCCGTCGCGAGCGGCACCAGGATCCAGCCCGCGGGTTCGGGGACCACCTCGAGTCGCTCCAGGGCGCCCAGCCCCGTGCCGAGGCCCTTGCCGTAGGCCTCCTTGCGCGTCCACAGGTCGAAGAACGTCGCGGTCCGCCGCTCGTCCGGCGCCGTCGCGAGCGCGGCGGCCTCGGCGGCCGACAGCACCCGCGCGGCGACCGCCTCGCCGGCGAGATCGTGGCGCACCTGCTCGACGTCCACGCCCACCTCGCGGCCGCGCGCCACGGCGCAGACCGCCAGGTCGGCGGCGTGCGAGACGTTGAACCGGAGATCTCCGCCGCCGCCGAGGCGCGGCTTGCCGTGGCGTCCGGTGTCCAGCGCCACGCGCTCCGGCGGGATCGCCAGGTAGCGCGCGAGGATCGCCCGCAGCGCGCCGCGGGCGGCCACGAATCGCCGCCGGTGACGGTCGGCGTGGAACGCGGCGGCGCGCCGGCGCTCGTCGGGGGAGAGCGTCGCGCGCAGGCGCCCCAGCGCGGGGGCGTCCACGTCGAGGCCGACGCGCCAGGCGTGGACGTCGTCGGGGCCCAGCACGAGGGGCTCCGGCGGCGGGCGCCAGGGGCACGCCCCGGCGTCGGGGTCGAGCTGGTGCGGTCCCGGCGCCCGGGCCGTCACGCCAGCGCCCTCGCCAGCCGCCGCGCGATGAGCGGCGCGTGCTCGGTGACCACGGTGTTGTGGTCGCCGGGAACGACCTCGACCTCCACCGCGGCGGCCAGCCCGCGCCAGCCCAGCGCGCCGTCGCGCGCCGGCGGCACGGGCTCGGCGCCGGGCCAGAGCACGAGCAACCGCGTGGCGCAGGGGCGCGGCACGTAGGCCCGCACCGCGCCGAAGTACGCGCGGTAGAGCTCCGGGTAGCGGGTGGGCCGCTCCACCGGCCGGGCGGCCCCGGCGGCGGCGCGGCTGGCCGGGCGGCGGGCTCGGGCCAGGCGCTCCATCAGCGAGCGGGCGCGCGCGATGCCGCGCCCGGCATGGCGCCGCAGCGCCCCCGGCGGCAGGGCGTCGAGCGCGGGCCTGAGCCACGCCAGCCGGGGGTCGGGGGCCGCGGCCACGAGGGCCACCAGTTCCACGCGCTCGCCCCGGCGCTCGAGCAGTCGCGCCGTCTCGAAGGCCACCAGGCCGCCGTTGCAGTAGCCGCCCAGCCGGTACGGCCCGCGCGGCTGGCGTTCGCGCAGCGCCGGCGCGTGGGCCTCGGCCATCGCCTCGATCGTCGCCGGGACCTCGCCCCCGTGCGCGCCGAGCGGGTGCACCACGTGCAGCGGCTGGTCGGCGCCCAGCTGGCGGGCCAGCGTCACGCAGTAGAAGCCGCCGCCGCTCAGGTCGCCGTGGAAGAAGAACAGCGGCGGCCGCGCTCCCCGGGGGTTCAGCGTCACGATCGGCTCGCTGTCCTCGGGCTCCTGGCCCAGCAGCGCCCCGGCCAGCGCCTCGACCGTCGGGTTCGCGTAGAGGGCGGTCAGGGGCAGCGAGCGGCCGTAGTCGTCCTCGATGCGCTGCACCAGGCGGACGGCGAGCAGCGAGTGACCGCCGAGCTCGAAGAAGTCGTCGGTGACCCCCACGCGACGGCCGAGCAGCTCTTCCCACGCGTCGACCAGCCCCGCCTCGAGCGGGTCGCGCGGCGCCACGGCCGTGCGCCCGCGCGGGGCCTCCGGCGCGGGAAGGGCGCGACGGTCCACCTTGCCGTTCGCGGTGAGCGGCAGGGCCTCCATGGTGACGAACGCCGACGGCACCATGTGTGCGGGCAGGCGCTCGGTCAGGTGCCGGCGCAGGTCGTGGGCCGTGAGGTGAGCGCCGGCGGCGGGGACGGCGTAGGCGACCAGCGTCCGCCCGGTCGGGCTCTCCCGCGCGGTCACCGTGGCGGCGGCGACGCGGGGATGGCTGGCGAGCGCCGCCTCCACCTCGCCGGGCTCGACCCTGAACCCGCGGATCTTGACCTGGTCGTCGGTACGCCCCACGTACTCGAGCGTGCCGTCGGCGCGCCAGCGCGCCAGGTCGCCGGTCCGATAGAGCCGGTCGCCGGCCGCGCCGAAGGGATCGGGCACGAACCGCTCGGCCGTGAGCTCCGGGCGTGCGTGGTAGCCGAGCGCGACGCCGGCGCCGCCGATGTAGAGCTCGCCGCTGACGCCGATGGGCAGGGGGCTGCCCCGGCGGTCCAGCACGTAGGCGCGCGTGTTGGCGAGGGGACGGCCGATGGGCACGGAGGTCGCGTCCGCGGCCGGCGGACCCGGGATCGGCCACGCGCAGGCGAACACGCACGTCTCGGTCGGGCCGTAGCCGTTCACGAGCGTGGTGCCGGGCAGGCCCTCCAGGGCGCGCCGGACGTGCGGCACCGAGAGGGCCTCGCCGCCCGTGATCAGCTGACGCAGTCCGGCCAGGGATTCGGGCGCCGTCTCCACCAGGTGATTGAAGAGCGAGGCCGTGAGCCAGGCCGTGGTCACGCCCTCGCCGCGGATCGCCTCGCGCAGGGCGCGGGCGGTCGGCACGCGGTCGGGCAGGACCACCAGGCGTGCGCCGTGGAGCAGCGCGCCCCACACCTCGAACACCGAGGCGTCGAAGGCCACCGAGGCGGCGTGGAGCAGCACCTCGCCGGGCCCCAGGCGCACGTAGTCGGCGCCGAAGAGCAGCCGCAGCACGGCGCGGTGCGGGACGACGACGCCCTTGGGACGGCCCGTGGAGCCCGAGGTGTAGATCACGTAGGCCGCGTCGCCGGCGCCGGCGTCGGCGCCGTCGGGCTCGGCGGCCTCCGGCGACGGGGTGACGTCTTCCACCACGAGCGCCGGCGGATGCGGGGCCGGCAGGCGGTCCACGGTGCGGCGCGAGGCGACGACCGCCGTCGCGCCGGCGTCCTGCAGCATGAAGCCGAGCCGCTCGCGCGGATCCGTCGGATCGACCGGCACGTACGCGGCGCCGGCCTTCAGGACCGCGAGCAGCCCCTCCACCTGCTCCGCCGACCGCTCCATGGCCACGGCCACGCGGTGGCCGCGACGCACCCCGAGGCCCTGCAGCGCCCGGGCGATCGCGGCCGATCGACGGTTCAGCTCCCCGTACGTGAGGCGCCGGCCGCGGCACACGAGGGCGACGCGGCCGGGCTCGCGGTGGGCTTGCGCCGCGAACGTCTCGTGGATCGTCGTCGCCGCCGGGTAGGGGCGCGCGGTGGCGTTCCACTCGACGATCACCCGGTGCCGCTCGGCCTCCGTCATCAGGGGGAGCGACGAGATGCGGCGGGACGGGTCCCGGGCTGCCGCCTCGAGCAGGACGAGGAAGTGCTCGGCCATGCGCGCGATCGTCCCGGCGTCGAAGAGATCGGTGCGGTACACGAAGCGCCCGACGACGCCATCCGGCCGGTCGTCGAGCTCGAGGTAGAGGTCCATCTTGGCGGTGCCGACCTCGACGTCGAGCTGGGTCAGTCGCCAGCCGTCCGGCAGCGGCGGCAGCGGGGGCTCGAGGGAGAACATGACCTGGAAGAGCGGGTTGCGGCCGGCGTCGCGCTCCGGGTGGACCGCGGCCACGACGTGCTCGAACGGCACCTCGTCGTGCGCCAGGGCGTCCAGGACGACGTCCTTGACGCGTGCCACGAGCGCGCTGAACGAGGGGTCGCCCGAGAGGTCCAGGCGCAGCGCCAGCGGATTGAGGAAGTAGCCGAGCAGGCGCTCGACGTCCGGCCGCTTGCGGCCCGCCGTCACGGAGCCGACCACCAGATCGTCCTGGCCGGCGTAGCGGTGCAGCAGGGTCGCGAAGCCCGCCAGGACCGTCATGTAGAACGTGGCGCCCTCGCCGCGGCCCACCGCCTTCAGCGCGTCGGCGAGAGTGCGGGACAGGCGCACCCGATGCATCGCCCCCGCGAACGTCTGCGTCGCCGGCCGCGGACGATCGAGCGGCAGCGCCAGCTCGGGCGGGCTGCCGGCCAGGCGGCGGGTCCAGTAGTCGAGCTGCCGCTTGGCCGCGTCGCCGGTGATCCATTCGCGCTGCCACGCGGCGAAGTCCGCGTACTGGGCCGGCGGGTCGGCCAGCGGCGACGGCTGCCCGGCCGTGAAGGCCGCGTAGAGCGCGGCGAGCTCGGGCAGGAGCACGCGGTAGATCGACACGCCGTCGAAGATGATGTGATGCAGCGCGAGGTAGAGCCGGTGCCGGTCGTCGCCGAGCCGGACCAGCCGCGCCCGCAGGAGCGGCCCCCGCTGCAGGTCGAAGGGCCGGACGGCGTCCTCGGTGGCCAGCCGCAGCGCCGTGGCCTCGCGCTCGTCCGGCGGCAACGCGCGCAGGTCCACCGCAGGCAGGCGGATCCCGGGCGGATCGTGGACGAGCTGCACGAGGTCGCCGTCACGGACCGCGAGCGTCGTCCGCCACGCCTCGTGGCGCCGCAGGACTTCCCCCAGCGCGCGCTCGAGGGCCGGCACGTCGAGCGGCCCGTCGCGATGGATCGTGATCGGCTCGTTGTACACGGGCAGGTCCGGCGCCAGGCGCGCGTGCAGCCACAGGTGCCGCTGGGCGAACGACGCCGGGACCGGCTCTCCGGTTCGCCGCCGCCGCGCGATGCGCGCATCGGTGCGGCGGTGTTCCAGGCGCCTGAGGTAGGCGTCGAGGACGTCGCGCTTCACCGGCCGAACGTCACCGGCAGGGAGGTCAGCCCGCGCAGGCCGAGGTTGCTGCGCCAGACGAGCGGCCCCGGCGCGAGATCGAGGTCGGGCAGGCGGGTCAGCAGCGTCTGGAACGCGACCTGTCCCTCGATGCGGGCCAGCGGGGCGCCGAAGCAGAAGTGGGCCGCCCAGCCGAACGCGAGGTGGCGGTTGTCGGCCCGGGCCAGGTCGAGCCGGTCGGGGTCGGGGAAGCGCTCGGGGTCGCGGTTGGCTGCGCCCATCACGGCGATGACCGCCTGCCGGCGGCGGATCTGCTTGCCGCCCAGCGCGACGTCGTCGGGGGCCAGCCGCGCGGTGTGCTGACTCGGGCTCTCGTAGCGCAGCAGCTCCTCGACGGCCGAGGGGAGCAGCGAGGGATCGGCGCGCAGGCGTCCCAGCGCCTCCGGGTGCCGCAGCAGCGTCAGCACGCCGTTGCCGATCAGGTTCATGGTCGTCTCCTGGCCGCCCACCAGGGTGACGATGCAGTTGGCGACGATCTCGTCCTCGGTGAAGCGGTCGCCGCCGACCTCGGCGGTCATGAAGGCGTGGATGAGGCCCTCGCGCGGCCGGCGCCGCTGCTCGCGGATGGCCTCGCGGAAGTACGCGGTCATCTGCTCGGTGGCCGCCAGCACCCGCGACGCGCGGTCGGGGTTGTGCTGGAAGTTGCCGAGGATCTCCGCGAAGTCGGCGGACCAGGCCTTGAGGCGCTCGTGATCCTCGACCGGCACGCCGAGCATCTCGGCGGTGACGATCGCGGGCAGCGGCGCGGCCAGGTCGGCGATGACGTCCATGCGGCCGCGGTCGCGCACGGCGTCCACGAGCCGGGCGGCGATGTCCTCGATGTGCGCGCGCAGGACGGCCACCCGGCGGGGCGTGAAGGCCTGGGCGGCCAGGCCCCGGATGCGGGTGTGCATGGGGGCGTCCATGAAGAGCATCTGGCGGACCATGACCCGTGCGACCGGATCGAGCGCGCCGAGCCCCATCGCCTCGAGCTGCTCGGGCGTGGGCGTGCGGTCGGCCGAGAAGCGGTGCAGGACGGTGACGACGTCGGCGTAGCGCGTCACCACCCAGGCGTGCAGGTAGGGATCCCAGAGCACCGGGGCCTCGGTGCGCAGCCGCCGGTAGAGCGGATAGGGGTCGGCCAGGATCGCGGGATCGAGGAGGTGGTAGAGGCTGAGGGGCGGCTCGGCCCCGACGGTGGCGGGCGCGGTCATGCCGCCTCGAGCTCGGCCTCGATGGCCCGCTCGATCTGCGCGGAGAGCGCGGCCACCGTGGGGTGGTCGAAGAGGGTCCGCAGCGAGAGGTCCACGCCGAAGGCCTCGCGCACGCGCGCGATGACCTGGGTGCCGAGCAGCGAGTGCCCGCCGAGCAGGAAGAAGTTGTCCTCGACCCCCACGCGGTCGACGTCGAGCAGCGTCGCCAGGATGGTGGCCACGCGCGCCTCCACGGCGGTCAGGGGCCGCTCGACACCCTCCTCGCGCAGGACGGTGGCGGCCTCCGGGGAGGGCAGGCGCTCGCGGTCGACCTTGCCGCTGGCGGACAGCGGCAGCGCATCCACGGCCACGAAGACCGAGGGCACCATGTAGTCCGGCAGCGTGAGGGCCAGACCGGCCCGGAGGGCGGACGCCCGCAGCCGGGCGCCTGGCGCCGGCACCACGTAGGCGACGAGCTGGCGCTCGCCGTCGGCCTGCGTCCTGCTGAGCACGGCGCTCGCGGCGACGCCGGGCTGGGCGTCCAGCGCGGCGACGACCTCCGCGGGCTCGACACGGAAGCCGCGGATCTTCACCTGGTCGTCGGCCCGGCCCACGAAGGCCAGCTGGCCGTCGGGCAGCTCGCGCACGAGGTCGCCGGTCCGGTACAGCGTGGCGCCGGGCGCGGAGGGATCCACCACGAAGCGCGCGGCGGTCAGGTCGGGGCGGTTGCGGTAGCCGCGCGCGACGCCGGCGCCGCCCAGGTACAGCTCGCCGACCTCGCCCGGCGCGACGGCGCAGCCGCCCTCGTCGAGCACCCAGGCCCTGACCCCGGAGATCGGGCGCCCGATCGGCGGCACCCCCAGGGCCGGCGCCGCCGGCACGACGCCCGAGGTGGCGACCACCGTGCACTCCGTGGGGCCGTAGTTGTTCACCAGCGCGAACGGCGCCGTCGGTGGCGGGTAGCGATGCAGCGTGTCGGCGCCGGTCAGCAGCGTGCGCAGCGCCGTGGCCGGCGGCCAGGGCAGGGCGATCAGGCGCTCGGCCATCGGCGTCGGCACGAAGCCGATGGTCACCCGCTCGGCCACGATCCAGTCCCGGAGGCGCTCGGGGTCCAGGCGCGTCTGCTCGTCGGGGAGGTGGAGGCTGGCGCCGGCGGCGAGCGCCGGCCAGATCTCCCACACCGAGGCGTCGAAGCCGGGGCTGGCGTAGAGCATCGCCCGGTCGTCGGGCGTCACCCCGAAGGCCTCCAGGTGCCAGCGCACGAGGTTGTCGAGCCCGCGGCGCGTGCACTCCACGCCCTTGGGCTGGCCGGTGGAGCCCGAGGTGTAGATGACGTAGACGAGGTCGCCGGGCGTGGCGCCGTCCGTCGCCGGCGGTGCGTCGGCCTCGTCGGCGGGCGCCGAGGCGTCGACGGCGATCGCCGGCGTCGCGTGCGGCGGCAGCGCCGTCCCCGCCGCGTGCACCACCAGCGCCGGCGCGGCGTCGGACAGCACGAACGCCAGCCGCCCCGGGGGAGACGACGGATCGAGCGGCAGGTAGGCGCCGCCGGCCTTCAGCACCGCCAGCGCGGCGATCACGAGCTCGGCGGAGCGGGGCGCCACGACGGCGACGGTCACGTCGGCGCGCACGCCGGCTCTCCGGAGGCGGTGCGCCAGCGCGTTCGCGCGGCGGTCGAGCGCCCGGTAGGTCAGCGGACCGGGAGCGGCGAGGGCGACGGCGCCGGGACGCCGCGCCGCGTGGAGCGCGATGCGATGCGGCACGAACGTAAACATTGCACCCGAGAACGGGGCAAGACGGATGCCAAGGAGTGCGGGCGGGGGGACGCCGCGCAGCGCCCGCGGCGGAGACGCCGTCTGCAACCGGTTGCCGCGATGTTCCAGGCGCGCGCAGGGGCAGTAGGATGCCGTCTCTACACCGCCCGGGAGGCGGGCGGACCCCACGCGGGCGGCAGCAGCCGGCGCCGGCCGTCCTGCGCCAGGCGCACGTCCGGGGCATCGAGATCGAGGCGGTCCCACAGCTTGCAGGTCACCTGCTTGTGGCGCTGGTCGAGGCCCTCGCAGTAGTTCGTGAACGCGCAGCGCCGGACGGCGTCGCCATGGCCCAGGCGGACCTTCGTGAACCAGTCCGGATCGGCGAGCGTCTGCCGCGCGGCGGCCACGAAGTCGGCCTCGCCGCGGGCCAGGATCTCCTCGGCCTGCTCGAAGGAGCAGATGCCGCCGCTCGTGACGACCGGGGTGTCGTGGCCGGCGCCGCGCACCGCGCGCCGGATGGCGGCGGCCAGCGGCACGTTGCGTCCGAAGGGCCCGCGCTCGTCGGAGACGACGGTGGGCATGCACTCCTGGCCGGACTCGCCGGTGTAGGGATAGACGGCCTCGCCGATCCTGGGCTGCCTGGCGTCCTCGAACCGCCCGCCCCTGGACACCGAGAGGTAGTCCACGCCGGCGGCGGCGAAGCGGACGCCGAACCAGGCGGCGTCCTCGACGTCACTGCCGCCGGCGACGACCTCGTCGCCCAGGTACCGGATGCCGACGACCCAGTCGCCGCCGACGCTCGCCCTGACGGCCGCGAGCACCTCGAGCGGCAGGCGCACGCGGCCCTCGCGCGTGGCGCCGTAGCCGTCGGCCCGGGTGTTCAGCCGGGACAGGAACGAGGCCATCGTGTAGGCGTGGGCGTAGTGCAGCTCCACGCCGTCGAAGCCCGCCTCGCGCGCGCGGCGGGCGGCCGCGGCGAAGAGGTCCGGCAGCGCGCGCGGCAGGTCGCGGATCCACGGCAGGTGCGTGTCCCAGACGCGCTCCCGATAGCCGTAGTCGAGGGCTTCCAGCTCGCGCGGCGCCAGCACGGCCTCCACGAGGGCGCGCTCCGCCGAGCCCAGGCGCGCCCGCACGTCGGCCTCGCCGGCGTCACGCCAGGCCGGCTCGCCCAGGGCCCCGGCGAGCCGGGCCCGCAATGCCGGCGTGATCTCGAGGTAGCGCGCGAAGAACGTGGCGGGCTCGGGCCGCCGGCGGACGGTCAGGAAGTCGAGGATCTGGATGAACAGGCGCGTGCGGCCCTCGCTGCGCTGCCGGACGGCCTCGACGAGACGCCGGAGCCCGGGCACGAAGCGGTCGTCGCCGATCCGGAGCAGGGGTCCGCTCCGGATGTCGCGGATGCCGGTGGCTTCCACGACCAGCACGCCCGGCTGGCCCTCGGCGAAGCGCGCGTACCAGTCCAGGACGTCCTGCGTGACGAAGCCGTCCTCGGTGGCCCGCCACGGCACCATCGCCGGCACCCAGGTGCGCTCGCGCACGGCGAGGCGGCCGAGGCGAGCGGGCGAGAACCACCGGGCGCGCTCGGCCTCGGCGCGCGAGGGCCAGCGGACCGCCGGCAGCGCCCAGCGGACGCGGCGGCGGTCCTCGCCGCTCACGGCAGGACGGCCATGCCCTCGATCTCCAGCAGGCAGCCGTCGTCGCGGTCGTAGAGGTCGCGGGCGCCGACGAGCGTCATGGCGGGGAAGTGCCGGCCGAAGTACTCCCGGTACACGCCGCCGATGGGCTTCGCGTGCCGCTTGTACTCCGCGACGTCCAGCACGTAAATCGTGAGCTTCACCACGTCGGCGAGCCCGCCCCCGGCGGCCTCGACGACCGCCTTCATGTTCTCGCAGACCTGCCGGAACTGCGCCACCAGGTCGCCCGGCCCCACGAGGCGGCCGGCCCCGTCCCGCGCGACCTGGCCGGCGATGAAGAGCAGGCGGCCGCCGCGGGTCTCGAAGCCGTGAGCGAAGCCGACGGGCTTGAAGAGGGCGGGCGGGTTCACGGGGCGCCGGTCGGGCGTCATGGGTCCTCCCTGTCAGGCGCGGACCGTGCCGTCGAGCACGACCGTCTCGCCGTTCACCGCGCCGTCGCGCACCAGGCGCAGCGTCGCCTCGGCCACCTCCTCGGGATCGATGAGGCGACCGCCGGGATTCATGGCGGCCATGGCCGCCACGGCGTCGTCGAAGGAGCGCCCGGTGCGGGCGGCGATGGCGCGCGCGCCGTTCCAGACCATGTCGGTGGCCACGTACCCGGGGCAGACCGCGTTCACGGTGACGCCGCGGCCGGCCACCTCGGCGGCGAGCGCGCGGGTGAGGCCGACGAGGGCGTGCTTGGACGCGGTGTAGGCGCTGACGTAGGGCGCGCCGACCAGGCCGGCCAGCGAGGCGACGTTGACGATCCGGCCCCACCCGCGCTCGAGCATGCCGGGCAGCACCTCGCGCGTCATCAGGTAGGGCCCCGTGGCGTTCACGCGCAGGTGCCGCTCCCAGTGCGCCAGGTCGCTGCGGGCCAGCGGCGCCGATTCCGCCACGCCGGCATTGTTGACCAGGACGTCCACCGGACCCAGCGTCGCCGTCACGTCGCGCACGGCGGCCGCCGCCGACGCCGGGTCCGTCACGTCCAGCGTGACGGCGTGGGCCCGCGCGCCGGCGGCGCGCGCGGCCCCGGCCACCGCGCCCAGCGCGTCGGCGCTGCGGGCGGCCACCGCCACCGCCAGACCCTCGCGCGCCAGGGCCAGGGCGATCGCGCGGCCGATGCCGCGGCCGCCGCCGGTGACCAGGGCGACGCGGGCGGCCGTCACGTCAGGGACTCTGCATGCACAGGAAGAAGAAGAGCGGGCGCGTCGTGTGCTCGCCGGGGTCGCTGAGGCACCTGACGCGCGGGCTCTCGGCGCGGGTGGCGCGCTCGGCGGGCGGGGACGACGAGGCGCAGCCGCCGAGCGCGAGCAGCACGAGCAGGACGAGGGCGAGCCGGCCGGGGCGGGTCATGACGGCCATTCTAGTGCATGGGGCCGGCGCCGGCGGCCCGGTGGTATATATGGGCGCCCCGATGCGCGCCTGCACGAAGGCCACGCTCGCCGATGCCGTCGGCCGCCTGCGTCCCGGCATGACGGTGCTGATGCCTCCCGGCTGCGCCGAGCCCGCGGCGCTCGTCGGCGAGCTCTGCCGCCAGGCCGAGCGGCTCCGCGACCTGACGCTGGTGGGCGGCATCCACCTGGGCGACTATCCGTTCGCGCGGCCCGAGACCGCGGCGCTGCGCTACGCCACCTGGCACATGTCGCCGCGGCTCGAGGAGGCCCGCCGCCGCGGCCGCGTCGTGTTCGTCCCGCTGCGCTACTTCGACCTGACGACGGCCTTCGCGCCGGGCGGCGCCTGGGCGCCGGACTGCGTGCTGGTGCACTGCGCGCCGCCCGACCGCCACGGCTACCTGAGCCTCGGCGTGGGGGTCGGCGTCGCGCTGCCGGCCGCGCGGCGGGCGCCGCTGGTGATCGCCCAGGTCAACCCGCGCATGCCGCGCACGCGCGGCAACGCCTGCCTGCACCGCAGCCAGGTGGACTGCTGGGTGGAGGTCGACGCGGCGCTCTACGAGTACCCGCCGCCGGCCATCACCGCGGTCGAGCGCGCCATCGGCCGGGCCGTCGCCGGGCTGGTGCCCGACGGCGCCACCGTGCAGGTCGGCGTGGGCGCCATCCCCCAGGCCGTGCTCGAGGCGCTGGGCGGTCATCGCGACCTCGCGCTGCACTCGCTCCTCGTCGACGCCTCGGTCGACCTGGTCGAGCGCGGCGTGGTGACGTGCGCCGCCAAGCCGCTGCACCGGGGACGGATGGACGTCGCCGAGGCCATGGGCACGCGGCGGCTCTTCGACTTCCTGCACGAGCACCCCGCCGTCAACATGGAGCCGTCGACGTGGGTGCACGACCCCGACGTCGTCGCGCGCCTGCCGCGCTTCGTGGCGATCAACTCCGCCCTGGAGGTCGACCTCACGGGACAGGTGACGGCCGAGAGCCTGGGCGCCAGGCAGGTGGCCGGGATCGGGGGGCAGTTCGACTTCGTGCTGGGCGCCTCGCGCTCGCCGGGCGGCGTGTCGGTGGTCGCCCTGCCGTCGACCGGCCGTGACGGCGCCGTGTCGCGCGTCGTGGCCCGGCTGGCCACGGGCGCCGCGGTCACCGCGCCGCGCTATCTCGTGGACCGCGTGGTCACGGAGCACGGCGTGGCCGAGCTGCGGGGACGGGACGAGCGGGAGCGGGCCGCGGCCCTGATCGCCGTGGCCCACCCGCGGTTCAGGGAGGAGCTGGAGAGGAGCCTCAGGAGCTCTTAGCGGCGTCGATCTTCGCGAAGATCTCCTCGTCCTCGGGGAAGCGGAACGTCACCTCGTTGGAGTACACGCTCTTGCCGTCGATGAAGACCTCGAAGATGCCGCCCATGCCCTCGACGAGCGTGGCGGTGATGCCGTACTTCTTCTTGATCGCGGCCTGCAAACTGGAGGCCTGAGGCAGGTAGTTTCACTCGCCGCAGTACTTGATCCGGATGTCCATCTCCGTCCTCCTCCCCGGTGAGACGTCGCCGTCAATCATACGTTAGGATGCCCCTGCCGTGGAGAGGGGTTCCCCCGCGCCGGTCCTGATCGACACCGACCCCGGCATCGACGACGCGCTCGCTCTGCTGCTGGCCTGGGGCTCGCCGGAGCTGCGGGTGGAGGCCGTCACCACCGTGGCCGGCAACGTCACCCTCGACGACGCGACGCTGAACGTCTACCGGCTGGCCGAGCTGCGCGCGCCCCGGCCGGCGCCCCGGATCGGGCGCGGGGCGGCCCGGCCGCTCGCCCGCCGGCTCCGCACGGCGACCAGGTACCACGGCAAGGACGGCCTCGGCGACGTCGCCGGCTGGGAGCTGCGCGACCTGCGCGCGGTGTTCGACGCCGGGCCGGAGAAGGCGGTCGACCTCATCCTCGAGACGGCCCGGCGCTTCGGCCCGGACCTGGTGCTGCTGGCCCTCGGGCCGCTGACGAACCTCGCCCTGGCGCTCGCCGCCGACCGCGACGCGCTGACGCGCGTCGGACGCCTGGTGGCCATGGGCGGCGCCGTCGACGTGCGGGGCAACGTGACCGCCGAGACCGAGTTCAACGTGCAGTGCGATCCCGAGGCGGCGGGCGTCGTGCTCGGCGCCGGCCTGCGGCTCGACCTGGTCCCGCTGAACGCCACGCGCCAGGCCACGCTGATGCGTCACGAGCTCGAGGCGGCGCTGGCGCGCTGCCCGGGACCGGTGGCCTCGCGCATCGGTGACTTCACCCGGCGGGCGTTCCGGAGCGACGCTGCGGCCATGCACCTGCACGATCCGCTCGCGGTGGCCGCCGCCATCGACCCGGCCCTCGTGGTCTGGCAGGCGGCGCGCCTCGAGGTGACCGCCGCCGGCGCCACGCGCCGGGTGGAGGGGCCTCCGAACTGCCGCATCGCCACGCGCGTGGACCGCGCGCGGCTGCTCGCGCTGCTGCTGCCCCGGCTCTGCCCGCGGCCGGCGCCGTGCTGACGCCGCGCCACGGCGCGTCGGCCGCCCGCGTGCTGGTCGTGGGCTCGGCCAACGTCGACTTCACGGTGGCGGCGCCGCGGCTGCCGCAGCCGGGCGAGACGGTGAGCGAGGGCACCCTGCTCGTGAACCACGGCGGCAAGGGCGCCAACCAGGCCGTGGCCGCCCGGCGGCTGGGCGCCGAGGTGCGGCTCGTCGGCTGCGTCGGCGACGACGACTCCGGCCGGGGCATCCGCGAGGCCCTCGCCGGCGAGGGCGTGGACGTGGGCGGCCTGGCCGTCACCGCCGCCGCCGCCACGGGCACCGCGCTGATCGTCGTCGACCGCGAGGGGCGCAACCAGATCGCCGTCGCGCCGGGGGCGAACCGCGCCCTCTCCGTCGAGCACCTGGCCGCCCGCGCGGAGGACTTCGCCTGGGCCGACGTGGTCGTCGCCTCGCTGGAGGTGCCGCTGCCGGCGGCCGCCTGGGCGCTCGAGCGCGCGCGGCGCCGGCGCGCCGTCACGCTGCTCAACCCCGCGCCGCTGCCGCCGACGCCGCTCGAGTTCCTCGGCGTCGTCGACTACCTGACGCCGAACGCGGGCGAGGCCGAGCGCCTGAGCGGCGTGGCGATCCACGACGCCGCCGGCGCCGTGGCGGCCGGGCGGCGGCTGCGCGAGCGCGGGGCCGGCGTGGTCGTGGTCACGCTCGGCGAGCGCGGCGTCTGCGCGGCGGGGCCGGACGGCGAGGTGCACGTGCCGGCCTTCCCGGTCACCGCCGTGGACACGACGGCCGCGGGCGACGCCTTCACGGCGGCGCTCGCGGTGGCCGTGGCCGAGGGACGCGCGCTCGCCCGCGCGCTGGCCTTCGGCTGCGCCGCCGCCGCGCTGGCGTGCACGCGGCGCGGCGCCCAGGCCTCGCTGCCGGCGCGGGCCGAGGTCGAGCGACTGCTCGAGAGTTGGGATACGATGGGAGCCTCGTGACGGCCCTGCATCGCGCGCGAGAGTACGGCCCGGCCACGGGCGTCTTCGCGGCCCTGCTGCTGGCGTGGGAGGCGGCCGTGCGCCTGGGCGGCATCCCCGCCTTCGTGCTGCCCGCGCCGAGCGCCATCGCGGCCAAGGCCGCCGCCGACGTCGAGCTGCTGTGGCGGCACACGCTGGTCACCGCCCAGGAGGTCGTGATCGGCTACGCCGTGGCCGTGGCCGCCGGGCTGCTCATCGCCGTGCTCATCGTGCAGTTCCGCACGGTGGAGCGCGTCGTCTACCCGTACATCATCGCCTCGCAGACCGTGCCCAAGATCGCCATCGCGCCCCTGCTGATCATCTGGATGGGCGCCGGCCTGCTGCCCAAGATCCTCATCGTGGCGGTCACGGCCTTCTTCCCGGTGACGGTGAACGCGGTGACGGGGCTGCGCGCCGCCGAGGAGAACTACCTGAACCTGCTGCGCAGCGTGGCCGCCAGCGAGCCGCAGGTGTTCCGGCACCTGCGCGTGCCGTACGCGCTGCCCTTCATCTTCGCCGGGCTGAAGCTGGCCACCACGCTGAGCGTGCTGGGGGCCATCGTGGCCGAGTTCATGGGCGCCTCCGAGGGGCTCGGCTACCTGATCCTCTCCAGCACGTTCAACTTCGAGGTGGCCCGCGTCTTCGTGTCGCTGATCGTCCTCGTCGCCCTCGGCGTGACGTTCTTCGGCCTCGTGTCGTTCCTGGAGCGGCGCCTGTCCTGGAAGCAGGAGGCCGCCGCCCGGGTGGTGAACACCGCGCTCGCATGACGGAGGGTCCTCGCATGGTCCGCATGGTCCGCATCGCGCTCGCCCTGCTGCTCCTGGCCGGCATCGTGACGCCGGCGGGACCGGCGGGGGCCCAGGAAACGCTGACGTTCCGCCTGAACCACCTGCCGTGGGGCATGCACACGGCCTACTACGCGGCGCTCGAGAAGGGCTTCTGGAAGGAGCTGGGGCTCGACGTCAAGATCATCCCCGGCCACGGCGCCCTCGAGGCCGTCAACACGGTGGGCGCCGGCAAGGAGGACGTCGGTCTGGGCAGCGTGGACACGGTGCTGGTGGGGCAGGCCAAGGGCGTGCCCATCCGCGCCATCGCCATGGACATGTACCAGAATCCCTCGTGCCTGATCTTCATGAAGCAGAGCGGCATCGCGAAGCCGAAGGACCTGGAGGGCCGCAGCGTCGGTCACCCGCCGGCCTCCACGACGAAGAACATCCTCGACGCCGGGCTCAAGCTGAGCGGTGTCGATCTCACCCGGGTGAAGGTCGTCAACCATCCCGTGGGCGCCGAGTACCAGCTGCTGGCCAGCGGCAAGGTGGACGCCTTCGGCGGCTTCTGCAGCGGCCAGGTGCCGACGCTGGAGGAGAAGGGCTTCAAGGTCGGCGCCATCTCGCTCAAGGACATGGGCATCGACGCCTACGGCATGATGCTGTTCACCAACGACAAGACGCTCCGGGACCGGCCGGAGGCGCTCGTGAAGTTCCTCCGCGGCTGGCTGCGCGGCCACCAGTGGGCGTACCAGCACGTGGCCGAGGCCACGAAGCTCGTCCTCAAGCACCGGCCCGATCGCAACATGCTGGAGGGCGCGAAGTTCAAGATGATCCTGGCCGAGAACCGGGCCGACGAGGCGCGCCAGCGGGGCTTCGGGGCCATGGTCGACGACAAGTGGCAGAAGTCGATGGACATCCTGGTCCGGGCCGGCATCATGGACCGCCCGCTCAACGTGCGCGAGGTCTACACCAACGACCTCGTCGAGCGCGCGCCGGAGGCCAGGGAGTTCGCGACGCTGCTGTTCGCGGGCCCGCCGAAGGACTGACGCCGGGCGGATGTCCCGCTATCTGGAGATCCGCGAGCTCGCCGTCACCTACGCGGGCGCGGACGGCTCGACCACGGCGGCGGTCCGTGACGTCGACCTGGACGTCGACGAGGGCGAGTTCGTCTCCATCATCGGCGTGAGCGGCTGCGGCAAGTCCACGCTGCTCAAGGTCGTCGGCGACATCCTCACCCCCTCCCGCGGGCAGATCCGCGTGCGCGGGCGGAGCCCGGGCGAGGTCCGCCGCCAGGGGCGCATCGGCGTGGTCTTCCAGGACGCCACGCTGCTGCCGTGGCTCACCGTGGAGCGCAACGTGGGGTTCCTGGCCGGCCTCGCCGGCCGGCCGGTGTCACGGGACCGCGTGCGCGAGTTGCTGGCGCTCGTCGGGCTCGAGGGGTGCCAGACGCGGCGGCCGCACGAGCTGTCGGGCGGCATGCGGCAGCGGGCGGCCATCGCCCGGGCGCTGGCCCTCGACCCGTACCTGCTGCTCATGGACGAGCCCTTCGGCGCCCTCGACGAGATCACGCGCGACCGGATGAGCGAGGAGCTGCTGAAGATCTGGGCGGCGTCGCGGGTCACCGTGCTGTTCGTGACCCACTCCATCCCGGAGGCGGCGTTCCTGTCCGACCGCGTGGTGGTCATGACGCCGCGCCCGGGCACCATCCAGCGGGTGGTGGACGTCAAGCTGCCGCGACCGCGCGAGCGGGCGCTCAAGCTCGCCGACGAGTTCATGGATCACGTGCGCATCCTCCACACCGAGCTGTACACCTCGATGCAGGCCTGACGGAGACAGCCGACATGGAGCAGACGATCCGGTGGCCGCAGGGCAAGCGCTGCGCGGTGGCCCTCTCCTTCGACCTCGACGGCGAGACGCCGTGGATCCACCGCGACGCGGCGCTGGCCGAGCGACCGCTGCACATGGGCATGGGCGCCTACGGCCCCAGGACGGGCGCCCCCCGCATCCTGCGCGTCCTCGACCGCTACGGCATCAAGACGGCCTGGTTCATCCCCGGCTGGATCGTGGAGCGCTACCCGGACCTCTGCCGCGACATCGTCCGTCGCGGCCACGAGGTCGGTCACCACGGCTACCTGCACGAGAAGCCGTTCTTCCTCTCCGGGCCGGAGGAAGAGGAGGCGCTCTTGCTGAAGTCGCTCGACATCTTCAAGAAGGTCCTCGACCTCCGGCCCCGGGGCTCGCGGGCCCCCTCGTGCGACCCCAGCAGGCACACGATGGAGCTTTTGCGGAAGCACGACTTCGTCTACCACTCGAACCTGATGGACGCCGACCTGCCCTACTGCCACAAGACGCGGTACGGCGAGCTGGTGGAGCTGCCCACCGCCTGGTGCAACGACGACTGGGTGTACTTCGGCTTCAGCGCCGTGCCGCCGGTCGGCAACGGCATCTGGAGCCAGGAGGACGTGTTCGAGATCTGGCGCGAGGAGTTCGAGGGCGCCTACGAGGAGGGCGGCTTCTTCAACCTGATGGGGCACCCGCAGGTCATCGGGCGGCCGTCGCGCATGCGGATGGTGGAGCGCCTCATCCGCCACATCCTGGGCAAGGGCGACGTGTGGATCGCCCGGCCCATCGAGATCGCCGAGCACTACCTGAGCCAGCGATGAGCGGCCCTCCGCGCGCGGCCGCCGGCGGGCTCCGCGGGGGCGGCGGCCGCCGCCCCCGCCGCCCATGACGCTGCGAGGCCGGGTCGCCCTGGTCACCGGCGCGGGGCGCGGCTTCGGCCGCGCCATCGCCCTGGCGCTGGCCCGCGCCGGCGCCGACGTGGCCGTCAACTACCAGGCCAGCGCCGGGCCGGCCGCCTCGCTGGCCGACGAGATCGTCCAGGCGGGCCGGCGCGCCGTCGCCGTGCGGGCCGACGTCGCCCGCGAGGACGACGTGCGGGCGATGGTGGACGAGGTGCTGCGCCGGCTCGGGCGGATCGACGTCCTGGTCAACAACGCCGGGATCATGATCCGGGGCCCCTTCGCCGAGACACCGGTCGGCGCCTACGAGCGGATGTTCGCCGTCAACGTGACGGGCACGATGCTGTGCACGCGCCACGTCCTGCCGGGGATGATCGAGCGCCGGCACGGGCGCATCGTGAACCTGTCCTCGCAGCTGGCGCAGCGGGCCGTCGGCGGCGGCGGCTTCGCCGGCTACGCCGCCACCAAGGGCGCCGTCGAGTCGCTGACCCGCGCGCTCGCCGACGAGGTCGGGGCGCACGGCATCACCGTGAACGCGATCGCGCCCGGCGGCATCGAGACCGACATGAGCAAGGGCGTGATGAGCGCCGAGTACCGCGAGCGCCGCCTGCGGGAGCTGCCGCTCCGTCGCTTCGGCTCCGTGGAGGACGTCGCCTACTGCGCCGTCGTCCTCGCCTCGGACGCCGCCGGCTACCTGACCGGCCAGATCCTGCATCCGAGCGGCGGCTGGGTGATGGGCTGAGGCTCGGCGCCGCCGGCGGCGCGCGCCGATGCCCGGCGGCCTGAAAACGGTTGCACTGTGCAGCCGATCCTCCAGAGGTGGGTAGCCGGCCACCCTCGACGCTGCCCGGACGCGGCATCCGCCGACGCGCCGGCACGGTGCGTTCCTTGCACGGCGTCAGTGCCGATGCCGCACGCGTTCGGCGTCCTCGCCGCGTCTCTCCGCTCCCGCGCCGGCGGGGCGCCGCTCGCCCCCGAGGCGCGGCGAGCGTTCCAGCGCGACGGCTTCATCGTGCTGCGCGGCCTCGCCACGGCCGACGACCTGGCGGACATCAGGCGCGTGCTGATGTCCCTGTACGCGCGGTTCGCCGAGCTGCCCCCGCGCCAGGCGCTCGATCTGGGCGAGCGCGGCGCGGGGAACCGGGAGCCGCAGATCCCGGAGATCAACTGGACGATCCGGCTGGCCCCGCGCCTGGCGCGGACCCGGGCGTTCCAGCGCTGCCGGGAGATCGCCGCGCAGTTGCTCGGCCGCGCGGTCGTCCACACCGGCTACGACCACGCCATCCTCAAGCCCCCGCACAACGCCTGCGCCACGGCGTGGCACCAGGACGAGGCGTACGGCGGTCGGCTGCGCGCGACGGGGACCGTGCACTTCTGGATCCCGATGCAGGACGTGCCGGTCGAGATGGGCTGCATGCACTACATCCCGGGCAGTCACCTGGGGCCGGTGTGGCCGCACCGGCGGCGCGGCGGGTCGGCCGACGCCCACGCCCTCGAGGCCGTCGGCATCGACGTGTCCAGGGCTGTCGCCTGTCCGCTGGCCGCCGGGGACGCGACGGCGCACGTGCCGCGCACGCTGCACTACTCGGGCCCGAACACGACGGGGTATCCACGCCTGGCGTGGATCCTCGAGTTCGGGCCGCGCCCGGGCGCCTGGGCCGCGATGCGACGCGCGTTTCGCCGTCTGGGCACGTAGCCTCGTCGCAGGCGTGCCAGGCGCCGACTCGTCGGGGCGGGGAGCTCAGCGGGCGGCGAGGCGCGCCCTGAGCGCGCCCACGCGGTCGAGCGCCTCGGCCACGCGGTCCGCCGGCAGCCGGCCGTCGTCGAGGGCCCGTCGCAGCGCCGGCAGCACCCTCGCCGTGGCCGAGGTGCCGTCGGGCAGGCGGTCGTCGGCGATCAGCAGCGCGTCCACGCCGGCCTCGAGCGCCAGCAGCGCGGCCTCGGCCATGCCGTAGCGCCCCTCGATCGCATTCATCCGGAGGTCGTCGCTCACGACCGGCCCCGCGAAGCCGAGCGCGCCGCGCAGCAGCCCGTCGATGGCGCGCGCCGACAGCGTGGCCGGGTAGAAGGGGTCGATCCACCGGTTGACGACGTGCGCGGTCATGACGCTGTCGGCCAGCCCCTCGGCGATCAGCGCGCGGTAGGGGGCCAGCTCGATGTCGGGCACGGCCGTCTCCGTCACGTCGACGAAGCCGACGTGCGAGTCGGCGAGGCTGGAGCCATGGCCGGGGAAGTGCTTGAGCGCGGTCAGCACGCCGGCCGCCCGCATGCCGCGCACGAAGGCCCGCGCGTGCGCGGTGACGCGCCGGGGGTCGGCGGCGAAGGCCCGCCCGTGCCCCACGATCACGGGGTTGGCGGGGTTGTAGCCGACGTCGACCACGGGGGCGAAGTTCCAGTCGACGCCGGCCTCGCGCAGCATCCGGCCGATGCGCCGGGCCTCCAGCTCGGTGAGCGCCACGTCGTTCGCGCGCCCGAGCTCCTCCGCGGACATCGTGGGCGTCCAGCCCGCGCGCGGGCCCAGGCGCATCACCGCGCCGCCCTCGGCGTCCACGGCGATGAGCGGCGGCCGGCCGGCGCAGGCCCGGGCGCGCTCGCGCACCGCCCCGGTCAGCGCGGCCACCTGCGCGGGGTCCACGACGTTGCGGGCGAAGAGGACGAGGCCGCCCACGCGGGCCTCGCAGAGCAGGCGCTCGAGCGCCGCGTTGTCGCCGGCGGCGGTACCGTGGAAACCGACGAGGAACAGCTCGCCCAGGCGATCGGCCAGCGCGGGGGGCTGCGGCGCGCGCAGGCGCCCGGCGCAGCCGGCGAGCGCGACCACGACCAGCGCCAGCGCGAGGGCCGCGCGCGCGGGGCGAGCGGCTCGTCCGGGCAACCGTCCCGGAGGCGCGTCACGGCTGCGCCGGGGCGCGCCGAACGTCGGCGGGTGTGCTCGGAAATTCGGCGCGGCGCGCCACATCCGGCGGGGTGGCGCCGGCGCCATGGGAATGGGGGGGCCATGTCGGGGCCCCCCACGCCGGTCACGCGCCACGGGCCGCGGTCACCAGCCTCCGGACGCGGGCGGCGTCGACGGGGTTGCGCACGTCGCCGTCGCGCTTGACGAAGGTGCCGACGATCACCCCGTCGGCCACCGAGAGCAGCTCGGCCACCGTCTCCGGCGTGACGCCGCTGCCGACCAGGATCGGCACGCCGGGGACGGCCCCGCGCACGCGCTTGACGTCGCCCAGCGGGGTCGGCTCGCCGGTGGCGCGGCCCGACACCACGAGGGCGTCGGCGAGCCCGCGGTGCACCAGGTCGCGCGCTTCCTGCTCGAGCTCCACGGCAGCCAGCGGGACGGCGTGCTTGCCCTGCACGTCGGCGAAGATCTCGACGTCGGCGCCGAGCAGGCGCCGGTCGCGCAGGGTGCCGTGGGCGTCGGAGTGCACGATGCCCTGGTCGGCCAGCACGGCGCCGGCGTGGACGTTCACGCGGATGAAGGCGCCGCCGGCGGCGACGGCGACGGCGAGCGCGGCCCGGGCGTCGTTCTTCAGCACGTTCACGCCGAGCGGGATGCCGGGGAAGGCCGCGCGCACGGCGGCCGCGGCCACGGCCATGGCGGCGACGGTGCCGGGCTCCACGCGGCCGGGCGTGAAGGGCGCGTCGCCGTGGTTCTCGACGAGGAGGGCGTCCATCCCGCCTTCGACGAGGGCGCGCGCGTCGGCGAGGGCGCGCGCCACCACGGCGTCCATGACGCCGTCCCAGCGCGGACTGCCGGGCAGCGGCGCCAGGTGGATCATGCCGACGAGCGTGCGCGCCAGTCGCATGGGGGTGGTGGATTGTAACACGGCGACCCGTCGGCTATAGTGACGCCCGCCGCCCGGATCGCTCACGGGCACGCCGCGCGAGCCGCACCGCCGACCTGACCGGCTGACGGGAGGAGACCATGGGGTACTCCACGCTGCTGCTGGACCGGCAGGGACCGGTGGCGAGGATCACGCTGAACCGCCCCGACGCGCGCAACGCGCTCGACTTCACGATGCGGCGCGAGCTGCTGGCGGCCCTCGCGGACCTCGAGGGCGACGCAGAGGCCCGCGTCCTCGTCCTCACCGGCGCCGGCGGGCACTTCTGCGCCGGCGGCGACGTGAAGGCCATGCGCGAGCGGCGCCACACCGCCGCCGAGGGGCGGGCGCGCGTCGAGGCGCTGAACCGCATGGTGCTGCGGCTCGTCGACTTCCCGCGGCCGACCATCGCCATGGTGGACGGCTACGCCGTCGGCGCCGGCTGCAACCTGGCGCTCTGCTGCGACCTGGTCGTCGCCTCCGATCGCGCGCGGTTCGGCGAGGTGTTCTGGAAGATCGGCCTGGTGCCCGACGGCGGCGGCACCTGGCTGCTGCCGCGCGCGGTGGGCCTGGCCCGGGCCAAGGAGCTGGTCTTCACGGCCGACATCATCGGCGCCGCCGAGGCCGCCTCGATGGGGCTCGTCAACCACGTGGTGCCCGTCGCCGAGCTCGAGGGCACGACGCGCGCGCTCGCCGAGCGCATCGCCGCCGGGCCGCCCGCGGTGCTCCGCCTGGCCAAGCACATGCTCAACCGCGCGGCGGCCTCCGACCTGCGCGCCGCGCTCGACCTCGAGGCCTACTCGCAGGGCATCGCCATCAGCAGCGAGGACCACCAGGAGGGCCTGCAGGCCTTCTTCGAGAAGCGGCCGCCTCGGTTCACGGGACGCTGAGGTTGCGGACGGGTCCAGGGCTGCGCTAGGCTCGCGCCCGGAGTGGGGGGCATGGGCGGCTCCATCCTGATCGTCGAGGACGACGCGCAGGTCAGGGAGCTCCTCGTCGAGTCACTGCAGACGAGCGGCTGGTCGGTGGCCGCGGCCGTCAGCGGCGAGGACGCCCTCGAGCACGTCCGCCGCGGCCGCTTCGACGTCATCGTGAGCGACATCCTGCTGCCGGGTATGAACGGCCTGGAGGTCCTCCGGCGTGCCCGGGCGCTCGATCCCGCCGTCCTGGTCGTGCTCATCACGGGCCACGCCACCGTCGACACCGCCATCGAGGCGCTGCGCCGGGGCGCCGGCGACTACGTCGTGAAGCCGTTCGACGTCGACGACCTGGAGGACCGCATCCGGCGGCTGCTCGCGCGCGGCCGCGGCGGCCGCCGCGACGTGCAGGACGACGGCGCGGCGGGTCCGCCGGACGGCGACGACCGCCTCATCGGCGGCAGCGCGGTGATGACGGCCGTCCGGCTGCAGGTGGCCCGGGCCGCGGCGATCTCCAGCACCGTGCTGCTCACCGGCGAGAGCGGAACGGGCAAGGAGGTGGCCGCCCGCTCGATCCACCGCGCCAGCGGCCGCCGCCGCCAGCGGTTCGTCGCGGTGAATTGCGCCGCCATCGCCGAGGGCCTGTTCGAGAGCCACCTGTTCGGCCACGTCCGGGGCGCATTCACGAGCGCGGTCCAGACCAATCCCGGCCTGTTCGTGATGGCCGACCGCGGCAGCCTGTTCCTCGACGAGGTGGCGGAGCTGCCGCCCCACCTGCAGGCCAAGCTGCTGCGGGTCATCGAGGAGAAGCAGGTGTGGGCCGTCGGAGCCAGCCGCCCGGCGCGCGTCGACGTGCGGATCGTCGCCGCCACGAACCGCGACCTGGCCGCCGACGTCGCGGCGGGCCGGTTCCGCGGGGATCTCTACTACCGTCTCAACGTCGTCCGCATCGCGCTGCCGCCGCTGCGCGAGCACCGCGAGGACATCCCCGAGCTCGTGCAGCACCTGCTGCCGCGCCTGAACGAACGCCTCGGCTGCCGGTTCGAGCGCGTGGAGGGCGCCGCGCTCGAGAGCCTCATGGCCCACGACTGGCCCGGCAACGTCCGCGAGCTGCAGCACGCCCTCGAGCGGGCGATGACGGCCGGCGACGGGCCGCTGCTCACCCGCGCCATGCTGCCCGACGACCTGGCCCGGGCCTGCGTCCGGCCCTCGCTCAAGCAGGCCATCCGCCAGTTCGAGCGCGAGAAGATCCGCGAGGCGCTGGCGTCGGCCGGCTTCGACAAGCGCGAGGCGGCCCGCCTCCTGGGCCTCAGCCTCGCCTCGCTCTACCGCAAGCTCGACGAGCCGCTCACGCCCTGACCGCTTCTCAGGAGCGAGAAGCCGTCCGCGGCCGGATTCGCAAGACCGAGAACCGCGCCGGGGTCGCCGGGCCCGCGGCGTCGGCGAAACGCCCGTCCTCCCGTCCCGGCCGCCCGACGCCACGGGTGGCACGGTCCCTGCCTCGTCCCGCCGCCACCGTGGGATGCGCCCACGGCTCGTCGGCGTGCCTGCTGCGCCGGCACGCTGCGACCCCGGGGGCGCGGCGCCGGGTCACCGAGACAGGCCGTGCAGGCCAGGAGAGAGGCCCATGTACCTCGTCGGAAAGGTATCGAGAGCCAGGCTGAAGGAGGCCGAGAACGCGCGGAGGAATCGCGCCGAGATCATCAAGGCCCTCGCGGACGGCACGATCCGCCGCCGCGATCTGCTCAGATGGGGGCTCGTCACCGTCGGCGGCGCGTGGGCGCTGAAGAACGGCTTGAGCCCCTTCGCCGGCAGCGCGTACGCCGACGAGATCCCGACCGGAGCGCCGCCGAGCCCGCTGTTCGGCGTGCAGCCCTTCACGCAGCCCATGCCGCGCCTCGACGTGCTGCCGCGCCACGCGGAGCCGGGCTTCCTCGACCCGGCGCCCACCGTCGAGGCCAACACCACCCAGCAGCTCCTGAACCCGGCCCTGCCCGGGGTGATCCCCGGCCAGACGGGTCCCATCGAGGGGCGGCCGCCCGGCCCGATCTGGGCCCACCAGGACTTCGACCTGTTTCCGCCCAGGATCGCCGTGGAGGTCACGCAGGAAGGGGCGAAGACCAACACCACCTACAACCCGGCCGTGCCGTCGAGCCTGAACTCGGGCATCGACCCGACCCAGCCGTTCCCGGTGCGGTTCCACCCCGGCCTGCCCATCCAGGACCCGCTCAAGGTGTGGACCTTCAACGGCACGGCGCCGCCCAAGCTGCTGCTCGGCCGCTACGGCGAGCCGATCCTCTTCCGGCATCACAACCGGCTGCCGTTCGACCGCACCCAGAACGGCGGGTTCGGGCTGCACACGATCTCGACGCACGAGCACAACGGCCACCACGGCGCCGAGAACGACGGCTTCACCGGCGCCTTCTTCTTCCCGGGGCAGTTCTACGACTACCACTATCCGATCGTGCTGGCGGGGCTCAAGACCATCAACACCGACGCCACCGACCCCAAGGCCGGCATGCCGAACGACGCCGGCGGCATCACGAAGATCCCCGGCGACTGGCACGAGACGATGAGCACGCACTGGTTCCACGACCACATGTTCAGCTTCACATCGCAGAACGTCTACAAGGGCAACGCCGGCATGTTCAACCTCTACAGCGCGCTCGACCGGGGCGCCGAGGACATCGAGGACGGCGTGAACCTGCGGCTGCCGAGCGGCCGGGCCAGCGTGTCGGGCAAGTCGTGGGGCAACCTGGACTACGACGTGAACCTGATGCTGGCCGACAAGGCCTGGGACGCCGACGGGCAGCTCTTCTTCGACATCTTCGGCGACGACGGTTTCCTGGGCGACCGCATCACCGTGAACTTCGCCTACAAGCCGTTCTTCGAGGTCGAGCGGCGGAAGTACCGCTTCCGCATCCTGAATGCCTCGGTCGCCCGGTTCTTCAAGCTCGCGCTCAGCGACGGCTCGCCGATGATCCAGATCGGCAACGACGGCAACCTGCTGCCGTACCCGGTCACGGTCACGCAGCTCGACCAGCAGGGCATCGCCGAGCGCTACGACATCGTCATCGACTTCTCCCGGTACAGCGTCACCCAGAGGGTGTACCTGGTGAACCTGGCCGAGCACCAGGACGGCCGCCTCGTCCACGAGGACCTGTCCATCGCCGAGGCGCTCTCCGGCCAGTCGTCGGACCCGGGCGTGGGCAAGATCCTCGAGTTCCGCATCGTGCGGGACCCGGCGCTGCCCGACATCAGCCAGGTGCCCCCGGTGCTCATTCCGAACCCCGACCTGGCCAACGTCCCCGTGGCCCGCGAGCGGACGTTCGAGTTCGGCCGCGGGGCGGACCAGACCAGCGACGACCCCGTCACCGCCGGCGAGGGGCCGTGGGGCATCGCGACCGGCGGCGGCTCGATGCTCGCCGCGAACTTCGGCCGGGTCTCGGCGGGGCCGGCGTTCGGCACTCGCGAGATCTGGACCCTCAGGAACGGCGGCGGCGGCTGGGACCATCCCATCCACATCCACTTCGAGGAGTGCCAGACGCTGAGCCGTGACGGCAGCGCCGGCAACGTGCCGGCCTGGGAGCGCGGTCGCAAGGACGTCTGGCGGCTCCGGCCCGGCGGCGAGGTGAAGATCACGCTGCAGTTCCGCGACTTCGCCGGGATGTTCATGGAGCATTGCCACAACACCACGCACGAGGACTTCGCCATGCTGCTGCGCTGGGAGATCGACGACAAGGGCGCGCCGTTCGTGCGGCCGCTCCCCACGCCGATCCCACGGCCGCAGGGCGTCGACTTCCAGGCGCCGGACGAGATCCTGCCGGGCGCCTTCTGATGGACGCGGGACGGAGGAGGAGCCGGTCATGAAGACAGCTCGACCCCTGTGGCTCGTCGCCTTCACGCTCGCGCTCGCGCTCGCCGGAGCGCCGGGCGGGAGCAGCCCCGTCGTCGCCGCCGTCTCGATCGCGGGCAGCAGCACCACCACCGTCGTCTATTCCGCGACGGTGCACGGCCAGCCGGAGAACGTCCAGCTCTCGGGACTGATCCAGGTCTCCCGGGTCGTGGTGCGCGACCCGGATTTCGGCCGGCCGCCCACCGTGATCGTCACCATCGACTTCAGCGGCGTCACCGGCCAGGGACAGAAGACCAGGACGAAGTACGTGGCCGGCGGCAACCAGGTGCTCACCCGGCCGCTGGTGAGCCCCGACGTCATCGACGTCGTCTTCCCGTTCTACCCGAGCGGCACGCCGGGCACGGTGGGCGCCCGGTCGGCGCTCGCCTCGTTGACGCTGACGTACGACACCACCAGCGGCACGCCGACGGGCGCCACGGCGGCGTCCACGGCCGACACGTCGCTCGCCGCCGAGTAGCGCCGGGCGGCGCGGGCCGGACGCGCCGCCGCGAAGGCGGCGCGCCGGCTCGCGGCCCCCTCGGCAGAGGAGAGGCCACCATGCGAGGCAGGCACCGGGCGACCGCGGTCGCGGGCTGGCTCGCCGGCGCCGTGGCCCTGCTGGCCACGCCGGCGGCGGCCGGGAACATGTGGGGCGCGAGCTACTTCCCCAACGTCCCGCTCGTCACGCAGGACGGTGTCACCGTTCGCCTGTACGACGACCTGCTGGCGGGCAAGGCGGTGGCGGTCAACCTCGTGTACACGAGCTGCAAGGACGAGTGTCCGCTGGAGACGGCGCGGCTCGTGCAGGTGCAGCGGCTCCTGGGTGACCGGGTCGGACGCGAGATCTTCTTCTACTCGATCACCATCGACCCCGCGCGCGACACGCCGGCGGCGCTCAAGGCGTACGCCGACAAGTTCGGCGTCGGACCCGGCTGGCTGTTCCTGACGGGCAGGGAGGACGACATCAAGCTGGTCGCCCGCAAGCTCGGGCTGTCGCGCCGCAACGATTCGGCCAGCCGCGACGGTCACCAGCCGATCCTCATGATCGGCCACGAGCCGACCGGCCGCTGGATGCGGAACTCCGCGGTGGCCAGCCCGAAGTTCCTCGCCACGACGATCAACGACTTCATGGGCTGGCCGCGGGAGCGCCGCCGCTACACGGCGGCCCAGCTCAGCCCGCCGCACCCCGGACGGCTGCTGTTCCAGAACCGCTGCGGCGCCTGCCACACCCTCGGCGAGGGCGACGCGGTGGGCCCCGATCTCGCCGGCGTGACCGCCCGCCGCGACCGCGACTGGCTCGTCCGCTACCTCCGGGCGCCGGATCGCCTGCTCCAGGACGGTGACCCGATCGCCGTCGCCCTCTTCGCCCGCTACAACAGCGTGCGGATGCCCAACCTGCACCTCAGCGACGGCGAGATCGACGTCCTCCTCGCCTACCTGGAACGTCACGGCCCTCGGGACCCCGCCGCATCACCCAGCCCCCGCACCCCGTGACCGAGCGGAACCCGGGCGAGCAATCCGGCGCATCCCGGAGGGCTCGTCCCGGCTCCGCCGGCGCGAACCGACCGTGTGGGGGCCGGGGGGCCATGTCGGGCCCCCGAGATGGGCTGAAAGCGCCGCGCCCCGGCACACGCTGGTGCGCGTGCCGGGGCGCGACACTCGGCAGCGGCTGGACGATCGAACGCCCCGATCGCCGGCGGGAGCCTGAGCCGACCCCTGGACCGGCGCGGCGCTTTCGGATATGGCGATCAAGGCGCGCCGGACCGCTCCGGCGCCGGCGGCGGCGGGGGCAGGGGCGGCGGCGGCCGGGTGGCCTTGCGCATCGCGTCCTCGATGTCGGGCGTGGACCGCCGCATCTCCTCGGTGATGCGCGCGGCGTCGAGCGCCGTGCCCACGACGTGCGGGGTGATCAGGATGAGCAGCTCGCGCTTCGACGTGGCCGTGGAGCGGGCGCCGAACAGGTAGCCGAGGATCGGGATGTCCTTGAGGAACGGGACGCCGCGCTTGTTGGTGTCCCGCCGCTCGGTGATGAGCCCGCCCAGCACGAGGGTCTGGTTGTTCAGGAGCACGACCGACGTCTCGGCCTCTCGCTTGAGGATGCGGCGCGACCCCGTGGGCGGCTCCGAGGCGCCGATCTCGTTGACTTCCTGCTTGATGTCCAGCGCCACCGTGCCCTGCTCGCCGATGCGTGGCGTCACCGTGAGCACCACGCCGGCGTCGCGGTACTCGACGGACTGGGTGCCGATGACCGAGGTGGTGGCCGTCGCCGTGGGCGTCGTGGTGCCGCCGATCGGCACCTGCTGGCTCGTGACGATCGGGATCGAGTCCGAGACGTTGATGACGGCCTTCTTGTTCTCCGAGGTCATCACGTGCGGGTTGGACAGCACGTTGACCAGGCCCTCGGAGGCCAGCGTGTTCAGCAGCGCCATGAACATGTCGGTGGCGAAGGTGAAGGCCGTCAGGCCCCCGGCCGGCAGCGTTAGCGAACTGCCCGCCCTGATGGGCAGCTCGCGCGAGATCGGCGCGATCGTCGGCGACGTCGAGATCGACTGCGAGGCCAGGCTGAAGCGTCCTTCCTTCAGCGCCCAGTCGACGCCGAGGCTCAGGCTGTCGGACAGCGTGATCTCGGTCACCAGCACCTCGACCAGCACCTGGCGCGGCATCCGGTCGAGCTGCTTGATCGTGACCTCGATTTCCTCCCAGTTCCGCGGGAAGGTGGTGACGATGACGCTGTTGGTGGTCTCGTCGGCGATGAAGCGCACCTGGCCCTCGAGCAGGCCGAGGTCGCCGATGGGCGCGGGCAGCCCGCCGAGCGGCGCGCCGGGGGCCGCGGTCGGCGGCGGCGGCGGCGCCAGCGGCTCGCCCGGTCGCCGGGGCGCGCCCGAGGGTGACGTCGTCGTCGTGGGGGTCGTGGGCACGGTCTCGCGCGCGCCGTAGATGGCGTTCAGCGTGGCGGCCAGGTCCTTGGCCTTGGAGTTCTCGGCGTAATAGATGAAGACGCGCCGGCCCCCGTAGATGTTGATGTCGAGCTGGGCGATGAGCTTGCGGATCGTCTCCAGCTCGGGCTTGCGCGCGTGGACGATCAGCGAGTTCGAGCGCCGCTCGGCGATGATCAGCGGGATCCGGTCGCCCCCCACTTCGGCCCCCGGGGTGGGCGGCGCCGCCGCGGGCGGGCGCGGGGCGCCGGGGGCCACCGGCGGCGTGGGCGCGGGCGCGGCGCCGGGCGTGGCCGGAGCGCGGCGCAGCCGGCCGCTGGCGAAGAGCTGGTTCAGGATCGCGGCCAGGTCGGCCGCATCGGCGTAGCGGATCGGGATGATCTGCAGCTCGTCGAGGGCCACCTCCACGTCGACCAGCCTGATGATGTCCAGCACGCGCCGCACGTTGGAGGCCGAGTCCGTGATGATCAGGATGTTGGTCTCGCGGTGGGCGATGAGCGTGCCGCGGGCGGAGATGAGCGGGCGCAGGAGCGTGCCGAGGTCGGCGACGTTGGAGTTGCGGACGGGGACGATCTGCGTCACCACCTCGTCGGCGGCGCGGGTGGCGTCGGCCTCGAGCCCGATCACGGTCGGCACCGCACGCTCGCGAGCCCCCTCCAGGCGGACGATCTTGTAGAGGTTCCCCGATTTCACGGCGGTGAAGCCGTGGACCTCGAGGATGGCCAGCAGCACTCCGAACACGTCCTCCTGCGGGATGCGCCCGGACGTCTGCACGGTGACCTTGCCGCGCACGTCCGGGGCCAGCACGTAGTTGAAGCCGACGATCTCGCTCGCCGCGTGGACCACCGTCTCGATGTCGGCGTTGTCGAAGTTCAGCACCACGAACCGGCCGCGCTGCCCGGGCGGCGTCGGCGGCACCGTGGGCGGCGCCGGCACGGGCTCGACGCGGACGGGCGGCGGCTGAGCGGGCGCCGGCTCGGCCGGCCGCGGGCCGATCGAGGTGGGCGGCAGGGGGGGCGGCGTGGGCGCCGGCGCCGGCGGCTTCGGCGGAGGCGTCACCGGCGCCGGCGGCTGCGGCTGGGCCACCCGGGGAGGCGGCGGCTTCGGCGCTCGCTTCTGCGTGGCGCACCCCGCCGCGGCGGACAGCGCGACGAGCGCGGCCGCGCCCGCCAGGGCGGCCTTACCGGGTCGGCGCATTGCCCGGCACGTTCTGCTGGAACCGCCGCAGGAGATTCGGCGGCAGCGGGCGCCGCCCGGGCGTGACCACCTGCGGCGCCGGCACGCCGGGCGCCGTCGGGACCTGCGCCTGGGGCGGCATCGGGCCGGCCGGCTGCGGCGGGCTCACCGGCGGGATCAGTCCCGGCACCTGGGGCGCCTGCGGCTGCGCGGCGCCGGCCGCGGGCTGTGGCTGCGCCTGCGGCACCGCCGGGCGTGGCCGCGTCGGATCGTGCAGGCGCACGTCGACGTTGCCCTCCGGGCGCGCCAGCACGACGCGGTCGGCGTCGATGCTCTTGAGCGTCCCGCCGGCCACCGCGTCGCCGATTCGATACCCCGCCACGCGCTTCGTCACCGGGTCCTCCAGGTACGCGATCGGCGCTCCGTCCCGCAGCACGACGCCGTACAGGTTCGGCCTCGGCACCTGCGCCACCGCCGCGCCGCCGCCCGTGGACGCCGAGGCCGGCGCATCGCTGCGCGTCGGACTGAACAGGTTGCGGCTGGCAATGATGCCATACGCCCCGGGCGTGGCCGGCACTTCCTGTGCGGACGCGGCCACCTCCGGCGCCGCCGGGGATGCCGGGGCCTGGCGGGCGGGGGTGGGCGCCGGCGCCGGGCGCAAGGCCTCCCACGTGACGAAGCCGGCCAGGCCGGCGGCCACGACGGCCAGCAGGGCGTTGATGGCGACCACGCGCCTGGGCATCAGGTGCGCGCCCCCCGGGGCTGAAGGATGAAGCCCGACAGGGTCAGCGTGACCAGCAGGTCCTTGGGCTGGGTGATGTTGACGACGCGGACCTTCAGGTCCTGGACCGCGAGCAGCTTCGGCGCCCCCTCGAGGCGCGACAGCAGATCGACGAGCTGGCGGACCTCCCCGGACACGGCGATCTCGATGGGGATCTCCAGCAGCTCGCCGCGCTCGACCGGCGGCATGATGCGCTCGCTGCGCACCTCGGTCGCCGCCGCGGTGGCCATCTCCTTGACGATCTTCTGCAGCTCCGAGGCCGCGACCGCCGGGGTGCCGGCGGGCAGGAACCTCGCGCTCATCGACTCCAGCCGCGCGTTGGTCGCCTGGAGCTCGGCGGCGATCGCAGCCCGGCGCGCGACGAGCTGCTGGCGCCTCGCCAGCACCTCCTGCCGCGCGGGGACCAGCTCGGCGGCCGTCCGGTGGCGCTCGCGGAGCGGCTGCACCACGCCCTCCCAGCCGACCACGACGACGGCGGCCAGGACGCCCAGGACGATGAGCACGCGCTCGCGCCGCGAGAGGTTGCCGATCACCGGCGCACTCCCGGCCGGTCCAGCGCGGGCTTGGGCGTCTGGCCCGCGGGCGCGTCGGCGCCCGGCTCGGGCGCCGCGGGTGCCGGAGCCTGAGGCTCCGGCGCGACGGCGGGCGGCAGGGGACCCGGTCTTTCGGGCGCCGGCACGCCGGGGCCGCGGACCGGCGGCGCAGCCGGTCCCTGGGCTCCAGGCGCGACGCCCGCCGCGGGCGGCAGTGGCCCGGGGGCCCGGGCGCCGGGGGGCGCGCTGGGTGGAGGCGCCGGGGCGGGCGGCGCCCCGCGCGGCGGAGCGAGCGGGGCGCCCGCGGGCGGCACGGCGGCGCCCGCACGCGGCGCGGCGGCCACCACCGCGCTGCCGCCTTCCCAGGCGGCGCGGATGCGGAACTGCTCGCGGTCCCGGCCGCGGGTCACCGGCGACGAGAACTCGACGCGCTCGAGCCGGGGCGAGTTCTCCAGGAGCGGGATCAGCGCCGCCGCGGCGCCGGCCTGGCCGGTGAGCTCGACGCCCTTCACGTCGAAGGCGAGCATCGTCAGCCAGGCGTCGGTCGGCAGCAGCTCGGTCAGCTCGCGCAGGACGGGCAGCGGTCGGACGGAGGACGACTCGATCGACTGCACCGTCGCGAGCAGGCGCCGCTTGCGCTCGAGCTCCTGCATCACCTTCTCCACGGCGCGCACCTCGGGATCGAGCCGGGCGATCCGCGCATTGACGTCGGCCAGGCGGCGGCCCTCGCGCCAGCCGGGCACCAGCAGCGCGGCGGCGGCGAGGACCACGGCGAGCCCGGCCAGCCCGACGGTCACGAGCTGGGCGCGGGTGAGGCGGCGGGGCCGCAGCGCGAGCGGCAGCAGCTCGAGCGGGCGCGTCTTCGGCGCGGCGGCGACGGCCACGGCCAGCTCGAGCAGTCCTCGCGGCGACTCGGTCACGCCGCCGAGCAGGCGGCGCGCCGCCGCCGTGTACGGCGGCTCGCTGACCGGCGCGCCGAGCGCGCGCAGCGGCACCGCGGCCCCCGCGGTGACGTCGCCCGAGATCCACACGGCGTCGCAGCCGCGCCACCGCGTGACCGCGAAGCTGCGCCGGATCTCCTCGGTGAGGAGCTCGTCGTCGGCCTCGGTGACGGTGCGGCTCAGCACGAGCGCGCCGCCCTCGAGGAACAGCAGGTCGGCGACGTCGCCCGAGCGGTGGACCCACACGACGTGGCCCTGGCGCGGCCGGCTCGCGAGCGCGGGCAGGTTGTGCGCGGCGACGGTGAGCGAGACCGGACGCAGCTTGGCCTCGTCCACGACCCGGAGCGTGGCGTCGACCAGCCGGCGGTCGGCGGCGGCGATGAGCACCCGGCGGGCGCCGCCCTCGCCGCCGGGCGCCAGCGGCAGGAAGTCGAACGGCGTCTCCTCGCCGCCGAAGGGCAGGTGGCGCTCGAGCTCGAAGCGCACCATGTCGGTCAGCTCGCCGTCGACGGCCGGCAGGTCGATCGGCTTGACGGTGACGGCGCTGCGCGGCAGCCCGACGAAGGCGCTGCGCGCGCCGACGTGGCGCTGGTCCAGCTCGGCGCGCAGCGCGGCGGCCGGCGCCTCGGCCTCCACCACGAAGGTGTCGATGCGGCGACGCTGGACGACCGCGGCGACCAGCCGATCGCCGAAGGCGAGGATGGCGAGCCGGGTGGGATCGAATCTCACCGCGCCCAGAGTACCACGCCGGGGGCCGGCGGCCGCCGGTTAGCGCCCGCTCCACCACTCCAGGACAGCCACCCCGCTCCCGCCGGCAGGGGCGGTCTCCGCCCGGCGCTGGACGATGGCGGTGACCCGGGCGGCGACGCGGCCGTCGACGAGCCCCTCGGCCTCGATCCGGAAGGTCTGGGTGACCACGACGAAGCCACGGCCGCCGAACTGCGAGGGGGGCGTGAAGAACGGCTCCTCCTGCCGCGCCTGCATCACCTGGCTGATCTCGGCGTCGGACAGCCCCCAGGCGCGCAGCACCGGCTCGCTGGCGGTGTTCAGGTTGATCTGCCCGCGGGACTTCACCGTCACGTAGTCGGCGAGACCGGGCTTGCCCTCGGCGCCGTGGAAGAGGGCGGGCGTGACGCCGCGGATCTGGAGCAGCTCGGCCACCGACTCGAGGTTGGCGTTGCGGGACCGGTAGGGCACCGGCAGCGTGAGATAGTGGTCCTCGCTCTCGGCGCCGTTCAGGCGGTGCTCCTCGTTCGGGTCGCGCCAGTCCATGATCGAGTCGATGACGACGTCGCGCGCGGCCTTGTCGAGCCCGAACTGCTGCAGCAGCCGGTCGAGGCGGTCGGGCGTGGCCGTGTTGACGTTCACGCGCGCCTCCTCGTCGGTGATGCGGTACGAGAAGTGGCCGGGCCCGAGCGGCACCTGCGCGCGCTGCAGGCGGGGCCGGGGCGTGCGGTCGCGCATGTAGAACGTCATCAGCCCCGCCTCGTCCACCCCGACGTGCTGCCAGTCGGCGACGATCTCCCGGAGGGCCTGCTCGACGCCGGCCTCGGCCAGGTGGGCGGCGGCGATGCCATCGCGCCAGGCGCGCACCGCGCTGGCCTCGAGCCGCATCGAGTACGCGAACTCGGCGCCCACCACGCCGAGCAGCGCGGTGACCAGCAGCACGGCGAGCAGCGCGAAGCCGCGGTCGTCCCGCCGGCGCGTCACGGCGTCACCGTGCGCAGGGGGACGGTGAGCGGCGGCAGCGCGTCGACCTGGTCGCCGCGCCGGATGGCGACGCTGATGCGCACGGCGCGCGGCAGCCCGTTCTGCGCCTCGGCGTCCCACTCCTCGAGCCACGCGCCGGCGGTGTCCAGGTAGCGCAGCTCGAGGATGCGGATGGCGGGGTCGCGCAGCGCCACCTCGGCCTCGGTGAAGGGATCGCGGTTGGGCAGGGGGCGCTGGCGCACGACCAGCTCGTCGCCCTCCTCGCCGCGCTCGATGCCCACGACCAGCGCGGTGAACGCGATGGGGACGGCCGCCGGGAACGGCGGCGCCTGCGTGACGACCTCGAGCCGGTCGGCGGCGCCCCGGAACAGGAGCACGGGCTCGGGCGCCTCGCCGAGCGGCGCCCGGTACGGATACGCCGCGCCGACGGACCGGGCCAGCACCATGGCGACGCCGCGCAGGTGCTGGTGGACCCCGGCGCGATCCTCGCCCCGCGTCCAGGCGGCCAGCGCGACGCGGAGGCCGCCGAAGGCGATGACGAGCAGCGCGCCCACGATGCCGAGCGCGATCATGAGCTCGAGCAGGGTGAAGCCGCGCCGGTCACGGAGGCGCATCAGCGACGGCCCATCGGGGTCGTGGACCGGCTCGACGGCGTGGTCGTCCGGGGCGTCGGGCCCGACCGCGTGGCCGGCGACCCTGGCGTCACGCCGGCGCCGGGCTGCGGCCGTCCCAGGCCGCCCGGCGTGCCGGGAGGCGGTGTGCCGGGCGCGGGCGCCTCGCCGCGCGCCGTCGCGTCCTCCGCGGCGGTGACGGCCGCGGTGCGGAGCGTCCGCAGCTCGACCTGGCGGCGCTCGTCCCAGCGGACGAGGACGGCGATCTCCCAGACGCGCCAGCGCGGCTGATCCCCCGTCTCGGGCTGCAGGTCGGGGGCCTCGAGCAGGCGCATCGTGCGGTGCCACCGGAACTCGCCCTCGGTGCCCTGATCCTCGAGCTCCTCGGCGCTGACGACCTCGCGGGCCTTCAGGTCGGCCACCAGCATGGCCCGCTGGTGGTCCCCCGAGAGCTTGAGCAGCCGCAGGCCCTGCGCGAAGCCCTGGATGGCGGCCACGACGGCGAGCCCCAGGATCGTGAGGGCGACCAGCACCTCGAGCAGCGTGAAGCCGCGCTCGGAGCGGAGCGTCACTCGCGCTCCGCGCGCACGCGCCCGGTCAGGCGGTCGACGGTCACCCGGTAGCGGATCCGGCCGGAGGCGAGGCGGAAGAAGCCGCCGGTGGAGGTGCCCTCCGGCTCGAACCGCACGGAGAGCGCCGGCGGCGGCTCGGCGACGACGGTCATGTCGGCGGGCAGCGCGCGCGTCTGGCGCACCTCGTCGCCGGTGATCAGCCGGACGCGGTGCGCCTCCGGCTCGACCAGCAGCAGGTGCGTGCTGCGGCTGGTGATCGCCTGCTCCCGGGCGTACCGCAGCAGGGCCGCGAAGCGGGCGACCTCGGCGCGGACGCGGATGCCGTCGGTGCCGCGGCCGATCGCCGGGCCGACCAGGGCCACGGCGAGCGCCATGACCATCAGGGTGACGACCAGCTCGAGGAGCGTGAAGCCGGCTGCGGTCAGGACCTTGAGGCGTCCCATGAGGTCACGTCGGCGTTCTCCCCCTCGCCGCCGGGCACGCCGTCGCCGCCCTCCGACCACAGGTCGTACTCGCCGTGCTGCCCGGGGCAGCAGCGGTACTTGTAGGGGTTACCCCACGGATCCTTCGGCACGTCCTTCTTGAGATAGGGCCCGTTCCAGTTGTTCACGCCGCCGGGGTTGCGCTGCAGCGCGTCCAGCCCCTGCGCCCCCTCGGGATACCGCCCCACGTCCAGCCGGTACTGGTCCAGCGCCGCCCCGAACAGCTCGATCTGCGCCTTCGCCACCCCCTGCTTCGACTTCCCGACCTGCCCGAACAGCCGCGGCCCCACGAGCCCCACGAGCAGTCCGAGCACGATGATCACCACCAGCAGCTCGATCAGCGTGAACCCCCGCTGCCCCCGAACCGCCCGCACCGCACGCCGCCACCGTAGGCCGCATGCCCGCATCGCCGCGGTCGGTCGCCGGGCGCGCACGCCCCGCGGCCTGTTCCGGACTCCGTCGTCACCGCCTCGCATGACGGAGCCATCGAGCCCCCGGCCCCGCGCGGAGCATCCGGCGCCCGCCGAGATGGTCGCGTCCACCACGCCGCAATCGCGCGACCACCACGCGCGACGTCGAGTGCCGTCGCCGACGCGCACGTGACCCGAGCCGAACGACCGCTGCGCGAGGCGGGCGGGGGCGGGGTCCCTGGCGAGAGCCGTGTCCTCCGGGCACGGTGTCGGACACGCGGGAGAAGCGTGGCCCGCCGACAGGCGCAACGCCGCGTCGGGCAGCGTGGTCTCGCCGGGGACTTCGCCCTCGCCCGCCGTGGAATGGCGCTCCACCCGCGGGGTCACAGGCCGATCTCGTTGATGGAGAAGATCGCCAGCAGCATGGACACGACGATGAAGGCCACCACCGCGCCCATGGCCAGGATGACGACCGGCTCCAGCAGTCCGATGAACCGCTTCAGCTCCGTGCGCACGTCGTTCTCGAACGTGTCCGCGGTCTTCAGCAGCATGTCCTCCAGCCGCCCCGTCTCCTCGCCGACGCGCACCATGTGCACGGCCAGCGGCGGAAACAGCGCCTGCTCGCTCATGGCCGCCGCGAGCGTGCGCCCCCGGCGGACCGTGTCCGACAGCCGCGCGACGGCGCGGCCCACGATCTGGTTGGTCATCATCTCCCCCACGACGGCGAGGGCGCCGATGATGGGCACCCCGCTCTTGAGCATGGTGCCGAGCGTCCGCGTGAAGCGCGCGGTCTCGATGTCGATGGTCAGGGCGCCCACGCGGGGCAGGCGGAGCAGCGTGCGGTGCCAGGCCAGGCGCCCCTCGGGGGTGCCCGTCCACATCCGCCAGGCCAGCACCGCGCCCAGACCCACCAGCGCGCCGGCCCACCAGTACTCGCGCACGGCGCCGCTGACGGAGAGGAGGATCTGGGTCGGCAGCGGGATCGTCTGCTTGAGGTCCGCGAAGATCGAGGCGAAGCGGGGGATGACGAAGGTCAAGAGGAACACGATGGCCCCGGCGCCGGCGATGGTGACGAACGCCGGGTAGATCATCGCCGACACGATGGCTTCCTGGAAGGCCGCGCGCGACTCGAGGAACTCCGCCAGCCGGCGCAGCGCGACCTCGAGCACGCCGCCCTTCTCGCCGGCCCGCACCATGTTGATGTAGAGGCGCGAGAACGGACGCGGGTGGTGCTTGGCGAGCGCGTCCGAGAGCGAGCCGCCGCCGCGGACGGTGCGCAGCAGGTCGGCGACGATGGTCTTGAGCCGGCTGCCCTGCGTCAGCTCCTCGAGGATGGCCAGGGCGCGGTCCAGGGGCACGCCGGCCTCGAAGAGGGTGGCCAGCTGCTGCGTGAGGGCCAGCAGGTCGCGCTGGCGCACGCGGCTCGACACGGGCAGGCTCGTCCAGCCGCGACGCTCGGCGTGGGCGGCCACGCGGATCGGGTAATAGGCTTCCTTGTGCAGGCGCTCGACGACGGCGCGCGCATCGGGCGCCTCCATGACTCCGTCGATCGTCTGCCCCCGGCGATCCGCCGCCCGATAGACGAAGACCGGCATCGCCCTCAGGCGTCTTCCTGCGTCACCCGGAGCACTTCCTCGACGGTGGTGAGGCCCTGGCAGGCCTTCAGCCAGCCGTCGAGCCGCAACGTCACCATGCCGGCCTCCACGGCGTGGCGCCGGATCTCGCGGCTGGACGCGCGGCGGAGGATCAGGCTGCGGACGTCCTCGGTGATCGGGAAGAGTTCGTAGATGCCCGAGCGGCCGCGGTAGCCGGTGCCGCGGCACTCCTCGCAGCCGCGGCCGCGCCAGAGCTTGGCCCCGGCGTCGACGGCCACGCCGAGGGCCTCCAGGTCGGCGGCGACCGGCACGTCCGGCTCCCGGCACGCCTGGCAGATGCGGCGGACGAGCCGCTGCGCGAGCACGGCCTCCAGCACCGAGGCGATCAGGTAGGGCTCGGCGCCCATGTCCTGGAGGCGGGTGATGGCCGCGGGGGCGTCGTTGGTGTGCAGCGTGGAGAAGACGAGGTGGCCGGTCAGCGAGGCCTGGACGGCGATCTCCACGGTCTCCAGGTCGCGGATCTCGCCGACCAGGATGACGTCGGGGTCCTGACGGACGATGTGGCGCAGCCCGGTGGCGAAGGTCAGGCCGATCTTGGGCTTGACGGCGATCTGGTTCACGCCCTTCAGCTGGTACTCGACGGGATCCTCGACGGTGATGATCTTGCGGTCGGGGGAGTTGATCTTGTCGAGCGCGGCGTAGAGCGTGGTCGTCTTGCCGGAGCCGGTGGGGCCGGTGACCAGGATGATCCCGTGCGGGCGCTGGATCAGGTGGTCGAAGCGCCGCAGCGTGTCGGCGGAGAAGCCGAGCCTCTCCAGCGAGAGGAACACGCTGGCCCGATCGAGCAGCCGCATGACGATGGACTCGCCGTGCACGGTGGGGATCGTGGACACGCGGATGTCCACGCGGCGGCCGTGCAGCGACACGCGGATGCGCCCGTCCTGCGGCAGCCGCCGCTCGGCGATGTTCATCTCGGCCATGAGCTTGACGCGGGAGGTGACGGCGTCGCGGAGCCGCCGCGGCGGCGATTCCTGGTCGAACAGCACGCCGTCGATGCGGTACCGCACGCGCAGCGTGTCCTCGAAGGGCTCGATGTGGATGTCCGAGGCCTCGGCGGCGATGGCGTTCTCGACGAGCAGGTTCACCAGCCGGATGACCGGCGCCTCGAAGGCCATGTCGCGCAGGTGGTTGACGTCCTCGGCGTCCTCGGGGGCGCGCTCGTCCTCGAGGCCTTCCACGATGCGTTGCAGCGGCGTGGCCACGCCGTCGTAGGTGCGGTCGATGGCCTCCAGGATGCCGTCGGGCGGGCTCACCACCACGCGGATGGCGAGGCCGGTGGAATGCCGCAGGTCGTCGAGCACGACGGGATTAAGCGGCTCGGCGGTGGCCACCGTCAGCACGCCGCCGTCGACGCTCACCGGACACACCACGTACTGCCGGAGGTACTTCGCGGACAGGTTCTTGACCACCGGCAGCGGCGAGGGCAGCTCGTCGCGCCCGACGAAGGGCACGTTCTGCTGCTGCGCGAGCGCGCGCAGCACGTCCTCCTTCGTCGCCGCGCCCATGGCCACCAGCGCCTCGCCGAGACGCTCGCCGCTGGCCTGCGCGCGCACCAGGGCGCTGGCGATGACGTCGGGGGTGGTGACGCCGACAGCGACGAGGATCTCGCCGAGCAGCCGGGTGGCTCGCGCGATGGCCATGCTATGCTCCGTCGGTATGTTAGCACAGTGGGCGCTCGTCGCCGTCGCCGCCGCCGCGGATCTGGCGGGCGCGGCGCTGGTGACGAACGCGCACCGGCGAGGTCGCGCGCCGCTGCACGTCTGCGTGGCGCTCGGCGCCGGGTTCATGCTGGCCGCCGCGTTCGTGCGCATGCTGCCCGAGGCCACGCACGCGCCGCACGCGTTCCTCTTCGTGCTCGTGGGCTACTTCGGCATCCACCTCTTCGAGCACGCCGTGGCCCCGCACTTCCACTTCGGCGAGGAGGTCCACGCCGAGGCTCTCCTGCGGCCGTCGGCGGGCTGGCTCGCCGTGCTGGGCCTCGGCGTGCACACGCTCTTCGACGGCGTGGCCATCGCCGCCGGTTTCATGCTCGACCCCGCGCTGGGGGTGCTGCTCTTCCTCGCCGTGCTGCTCCACAAGCTGCCCGAGGGCTTCGCCGTGGCCTCCATCGTGCTGGCCACCGGCCGCTCGCGGGAGGCGGCGCTCGGCGCCGGACTGGCCCTCGGCGTGTCGACGGTCGTCGGCGCGCTGCTCACGGGCCTGCTCGCCCGCGAGCAGGTCGGCTACGCGCTGGCGGTGTCCGCCGGCGTCACCATCTACGTGGCGGCCTCCGACCTGATCCCCGAGGTGAACCGCGCGGGCGGGCCGGCGCTGGCGTGGACGGTGTTCGGCGGCCTGCTGCTCTTCGCCGCCGCCGACTGGGCGCTGGCGCCGTTCGGCCGGCACTGACGTCTTCGGTGATATCCTCGCGGCCATGACGCCGGCCGCCATCCTCGTCCTGCACGGCCCGAATCTCAACCTGCTCGGCACCCGCCAGCCCGCGATCTATGGGTCGTGGTCGCTCGCCGAGGTGGACCGGCTGATCCGCGAGCACGGGCGGCGGCGCGGCGTGCGCGTCGAGTGTCGCCAGAGCAACGTCGAGGGCCAGCTGATCGAGTGGCTGCAGGGGGCCGAGCGCGAGCGCTTCGGCGGCGTCGTGCTCAACCCCGGGGCCTTCACCCACTACTCCCTCGCGCTCCGCGACGCGGTGGCCGCCATCCGGCTGCCCGTCGTCGAGGTGCACCTCTCCAACGTCCACGGCCGCGAGGAGTTCCGGCGACACTCCGTGATCGCCGCGGTGGCGCGCGGGCAGATCGCGGGCTTCGGCCCGCACAGCTACGTGCTCGGTCTCGATGCGCTGCTGCTCTCCGGCGATCGCGCGGCCGCCGGGCGCCGGCCGGCGCGCGGGCGCGCGACGGCGCGCGCGCGGCGCGCGTGAATCGCCTCCGCCACCCCCGCGTCTAACCGAGGACGGCGCGGGGTGAGCGAGCGACGCCCCGTGGACACCGACGACCAGGCGCTCGTCGAGCGCAGCCGCAACGGCGACCTGGCGGCCTTCGAGCCGCTGGTGGAGAAGTACCGCGAGCGGGTCTGGCGGCTGGCGTTCAACTACCTCCGCGACCGCGAGGAGGCGTGGGACGTGGCCCAGGAGGCCTTCGTGCGCGCCTGGCAGGCCCTGCCGTCGTTCCGGGGGCAGTCGGCGTTCTACACCTGGCTCTTCCGCATCGTCGTCAACGTGGCCACCGACCGGGCGCGGCAGCGCGCGGCCCGCGGCCGGGCGTTCGGCACCGAGGCGGTGCCGGAGGAGGACTGGGACCGGGTGATGGTCGAGCCGGGCGCGGGACCGGAGGAGAGCGCGGCGCGCGCGGAGCAGCGCCAGCGGATCCGCCGGGGGCTGGAGGCTTTGCCCGAGCATCACCGCGCGATTATCATGTTGAGCGATCTCGAGGGCCTCTCGTATCGCGAGATCGCCGAGGTGCTGCAGATCCCCATGGGCACGGTGATGTCCCGGCTGCACAACGCGCGCAAGCGGCTGCGCGCCGTCCTCGGTCCCCTGCTGGCCCTCGTCCTGATGGTGCTGGCGACGCTCGCCCTGCCCGGGGCGGCCGGGGCCCAGCAGGTGGTGCGCTTCGGCGCGCGCGTGCTCCTGGCCAGCGACGGCCCGCCCCCGGCGGGGACGCGGCTGGCGCCGCCGGCGCCCGACGAGCGCCTGGAGGCCTTCCTGCCGCGCCTGCGCCAGCTGTTCCGCTACCGCGAGTACGCGTCGCTCGAGCGCTTCCGGGCCGAGGCGCCGGTGGGCTCCACGCAGCGCTGGCCGGTGCCCGGCGACCGGCAGCTCGAGGTGACCGCCGAGAGCGTCACCGCCGGCGCCGTGCGCATGCGGGTGCGCCTGCAGCGCGGGAGCCTGAGCGAGGTCGCCACCAACATCCAGGCCGCGCCGGGCAACCCGGCGGTGATCGGCGGCCCGCGCTACGCCGACGGCGTGCTGATCATCATCGTCTGGGCCAATCCCGATCCCCAGCGGTCCCGTCGCTGACCGGCGGGCCGGGCGCGGAGACGCGGTGAGCGAGGGCGAGGACCGGTACTTCCGCGAGCGCGCGCGCATCGAGCAGGGGCACGTCAAGTACCGCGACAAGCTCCGCGCCGAGGGCAAGCTGTTCGTCCGCGACCGCCTGGCGCTGCTGCTCGACCCCGGCACCGAGTTCGAGGAGGACTGGCTCTTCGCGCGCTCGCAGGAGCCCGACACGCCGGCCGACGGCGTGGTGACCGGCGTCGGCACGGTGGGCGGGCGCCCCGTGTGCGTGATGGCCAACGACTACACGGTCAAGGCCGGCTCGTGGGGCGAGAAGACCGTGCAGAAGATCGTCCGCATCCAGGAGAAGGCCGCGCGCCTGCGGGTCCCGCTGGTGTACCTGGTCGACGCCGCCGGTGGTCGCATCTCCGAGCAGGTCCGCATCTTCCCCGGGCGGTTGCACGCCGGCCGGATCTTCTACAACGAGGTCCAGCTCTCGGGCGTGGTGCCCCAGGTGTGCGTGCTGTTCGGACCCTCGCCGGCGGGCTCGGCGTACCTGCCGGCCCTCACCGACCTCGTCATCATGGTCGACGGCAAGGCCTCCCTCTACGTCGGCAGCCCCCGGATGGTGGAGATGGCCGTGGGCGAGAAGACGACGCTCGAGGAGCTGGGCGGCGCACGCATGCACTGCACGGTGTCCGGCTGCGGCGACGTGCTGGCCGCCTCCGAGGAGGAGGCCATCGCCCTGGCCCGCCGCTACCTCGCCTACATGCCGCGCTCGTTCCGCGAGTCGCCGCCGGCGGCGCCGCCGGCGGAGCCGGCCCCGGGACGCTCGATCGACGAGATCGTGCCCTACGACCAGCGGAAGTGGTTCGACATGTACGAGGTGATCCACCGCGTGATCGACGCCGGCTCGTGGTTCGAGATCAAGCGGCTGTTCGCCGGCGAGATCATCACCGGCCTGGCCCGCATCGCCGGGCGCGCCGTCGGCGTGGTGGCCAACCAGCCGAAGGTGAAGGGGGGCGTGCTGTTCTCCGACTCCTCGGACAAGGCGGCGCGCTTCATCTGGCTCTGCAACGCGTTCAACGTGCCGCTGGTCTACCTGGCCGACGTGGCCGGCTTCATGGTGGGCACCCGGGTCGAGCGCGAGGGGATCATCCGCCACGGCGCCAAGATGATCTTCGCCACCGCGCAGGCCACCGTGCCGAAGATCTCCGTGGTCGTGCGCAAGTGCTACGGCGCCGGGCTCTACGCCATGTGCGGGCCGGCCTTCGAGCCCGACGCGGCCCTCAGCCTGCCCCAGGGGCAGATCGCCATCATGGGGCCGGAGCCCGCCGTCAACGCCGTCTACTACAACCGCATCATGGAGCTGCCGGAGGCCGAGCGGGCGGCCTTCGTCCAGCAGAAGCGCGAGGAGTACGCGCGGGACGTGGACGTGTACAAGCTGGCCTCGGAGATGCTGGTGGACGACGTGGTGCCCGGCTCCTCGCTGCGCGGCGAGCTGGTGAAGCGGCTGGCCTACGCCGAGAGCAAGGTCCACGCCTTTCCCGCGCGGCGCAACGGCGTGTACCCGGTGTAGGCCGGCGTGACGCCCCGCGCCGGTGCGGCGTCAGCGGCCGCGCAGGCGCCGCAGCTGCCCCTCGATCTCGCCCCGCACGTGCTCGAGCTGCCGCGCCAGCTCGACGCCGACCTCCTCCCAGCGCTTCACCGCCTCGCGCTCGGCGGCGGCGACGCGGCGCTGCGCCAGCAGCGTGTCGCGCAGGGCGGCCCGTTCGCGGTCGCGGTCGTTCATCGTGCTCACCCACAGCTCCTGGAACTGCTGCGAGGAGCGCAGGGCGCGGCGGTCGAGGATCACCAGGGCGGCCAGCAGGATCAGCGCGGTGACTCCCAGCAGGGCGATGGCGGCGATCATCGCGCCGTAGGGCACGCGCGGCCCCGCCGCCTGGCCCTCGGGCTCCGCCGCCGGGGCGCCCAGCGCGCGGGGCGCCTCGGCGCCGGCGTACTCGCCGAGCGCGGACAGGAGCTCGCCCACCATGCCGAGCTGGAGCCGCTGCTTGCCGTCGCGGTCGGTGAGGATCAGCGCCGGCGAGCCGTCCGGCCGGAGATCGAGCACGACGCGCACGGTGCCGTCGCCGTCGTAGAGGACGAGGCCGGGCCGGCCGGTCTCGCTGACGCTGAAGGCCCCCACCACGTTGCCCTGCCGGTCGCGGAGGACGAACTGCTCGGCCTGCACCACGTCGCCCGCCCCGTGCGCGGGCGTGGCCGCGGCGGCGAGCAGCCCCAGCGTGGCGAGCGCGCGGGCGGCGGCGCTCACGACACGCGCCGGGGCCCCCGCTTCAGCCGCTCCAGCAGGTCGTTGACGGGCCGCAGCATCTGGTCGGTGTGGTTGAGGAGCCGCACGAACGTTTCCACCGCCTCCGCCTGCTGCGCGCGCAGGTGCTCGACCTCGCGCCGCAGCTCCTCGACCTCGCGCGCCAGCGCGGCCGCCTCGTGGCGGGCCTTGTCGCCGTCCCGCTCGGCGGTCTCCGCCCGGCGGCGCAGCGCCTCGCTCTCCTCCATCAGCCTGGCGAAGAGTGTCTGGCCCTCGACGACCCAGCGGTCGATGCTCTCCCGGGGAATGTTGACCTTGTCCGGCTCCATGGCGGCACTCTCCTCGCGCTTCCGTTGTGCGTGCGGCGCTCCCGCGCAGCGCCGGGCGACGAGCGGCATGTCGAACGCGCCGCCACCGGCGCCCGGCGCGCGGCGGCGCTCGGCCCGCCGCCGGTCGGCGGCCACGCCAGCGCCGCCGCGCCGGCGCTCCGTGCGCCGCCGGTCGACGACGACCTCGACGGTGGGATCGGCGCCGAGGCGGCGGCGCAGGTACTCCGCCAGCTCGGGCTGGTCCGCGCGGACGACGACGACGTAGCGGCAGGCGTGCGGTCCGGATCGCACGCCCTCGGCCTTCAGGCGGGGCCGAACCCGAGCGCCGTCTGCCCCTGGATCACGAGCGGCCGGAACTTGACGGGAAGGCCCACCGCGAGCCGATCGAGGGGCACGTCCACCACGCGCCCCAGCAGCGACGCGCCCTCGCGCAGCCTCACCACGGCCACGGCGTAGGGCGCGTCACCGGCGTGCCGCGACGGCGCCACCCGGATGATCGTGTAGGAGGCGATGGTGCCGTCCCCGGCCAGCGGCACGGGCGTCCAGGCGCGCTGGCCGCACGCGGGGCAGAACTCCTTGGGCGGAATGGCGAGCTCGCCGCACTTGCCGCACCTGATGCCGGTCAGGGCACCGTCCCGCGCCTGCTCGAAGAAGTGCTTGAGGGTGATCACGGGCTCAGTCACGGCCGAACAGACTCACGAGCACGGTGGCGGTGTTGCCGCCGAGCGTATGGGTGAGGCCCACCCGCGCGCCGTCCACCTGCCGGGGACCGGCCTCGCCGCGGAGCTGCGTGACGACCTCGACGACCTGCGCGGCGCCGGTGGCGCCGATGGGATGCCCCTTGGCCTTGAGGCCTCCGGAGGTGTTCACGGGGATCTTGCCGCCGAGGCTCGTCCAGCCCTTCTCGGCGGCGGCGCCCCCGGTGCCGGGCTCGAACAGGCCCAGGCCCTCGGTGGCCACGATCTCGGCGATCGTGAAGCAGTCGTGGAGTTCCACGACGTTCACGTCGTGAGGGCCGAGGCCGGCCTGGCGGTACGCGGCGGCGGCGGCGCGCTCGGTGGCCGGCACGCGCGCGAGGTCGCGCTTGTCCTGCATGAGCATCGAGTCCGAGGCCGCCGCCGAGCCCAGCACCCAGACGGCGCGCCGGCGCCCCCGTGCGACGTCCTCGGCCGCGAGCACCACGGCGGCGCCGCCGTCGGTGAACGGGCAGCAGTCGTAGAGCTTGAGCGGATCGGCCACGTAGGCGGACCGCAGCACCTGCTCCAGCGTGATCTCCTTCTGGAACTGGGCCTTCGGATTGAGCGCGCCGTGACGGTGGTTCTTCACGGCCACGTGGGCCATCTGCTCCTCGGTGGTGCCGTAGCGGGTCATGTGCGCCCGCGCGATGAGCGCGAACACCCCGGGGAAGGTGAGCCCGGCCGGCTGCTCCCACGACGCGTCGGAGGCGTAGGCGAAGTATTCCGTGGAATCCGCGGTGGGCACGTTGAGCACGCGCTCGGCGCCGCCGACGAGGACCACGTCGGACACGCCGGCGGCGATCTCCATCACGGCGTGGCGGAACGCGGCGTGTGACGACGCGCACGCCGTCTCGAACCGCGTCGTCGGCACCGTCGGGATGCCGAGCACGGAGGCCGCCTGCGGCCCCATGTGCAGCTGCTTCTCGGTCTCGCCGCCCACCACGTTGCCGTAGTAGAGCGCCTGGACGGCGCGCGGCTCGAGCTCGGCGTCGGCGAGCGCCTCGCGCGCGGCCTCGGCGAAGAGCTCGGCCGACGTCCGGTCGTGCTTGCCGAACTTCGTGACCCCGACTCCGACGACGGCGACGCGGCGCATGCACCCTCCTTGGAGGTCTACACGATGATAGCATCCAGCGATGAGTACTCGTGCCGTCGTCCTCATGGGATGCGGCTGGATCGCGCGCCGCCATGCGGCCGCCGCCCAGCGGCTGGGCGCGCCGGTCATCTTCGCGAGCCGCGACCTCGGCCGTGCCCGGGCCTACGCACGCCGGTACGGCGGCGTGGCGGCCTTCGGATCGTACGCCGAGGCCCTCCGCGACCCGCGCGCCGCCGGCGTCGTCGTCTGTACCCCCCACGATCGCCACCTGCCCGACGTCCGGATGGCGCTCGACGCCGGCCGTCACGTCCTGGTCGAGAAGCCCATCGCCCGCACGCTGGACGAGGCCGACGCCATGATCGGGGCCGCGCGCAAGGCCGGGCTGGCCCTCATGACCGCCGAGCAGTTCCACTTCATGCCGGCCTTCCGCCGGGTCCGGGCCCTGATCGACGAGGGGCGCCTGGGCCGTTTGCGCGAGATCCTGCTCGTGGCCAGGGGGTTCAGCGAGCGTTCCGGCTGGCGCGCCGAGGAGGCGGCGGTGGGCGGTGGCGCCCTGATCGACGGCGGCATCCACTACGTCCACAACCTCCGGTGGTGGGCCGGCGGCGTCCGGCGCGTCTTCGCGCTCCGGCCTCCACAGAGCCTGCGCTCGACGGCGGGCGAGGACGGCGTGAGCCTGCTGGCCGAGCTGCAGGACGGGGCGGTCGGGATGCTGTCCAATTCTCTTGGATCCCCGGGCCTGCCGAAGTTTCAATGGTCTACGGTGACAGGTGCGCGGGCGACGTGCTTTGCCGATAACCGTGGGAGGTGGGTCGCCGTACGGGGAGGAGGCCGCGCGCGCCTCTGGCTCTTTCCGCGCGACACCCGGGGGTACGAGGCGATGTTGCGGTCGTTCCTGGAGGCGATGGAGCGGGGGACCGCCCAGGAAATGGACGGCGCCGCCGGACGCGCCGACCTCGCCGTCGTGCTGGCCGCCTACGATTCGATCGCCGCGGGACGTCCCGTCGAGCTCGCATGCTGAGTGAGGAAGCCCTCGTTCTGTTCGCGGCGACGGGCGCCTGCGCGCTGCTGATTCTCGGCGTCCTCGAGCTCATGACGCCCACGCGGCCGCGGCATGCGCGGCGATACGCCAGGCCCGAGCGCGATCCCTGGCGCCGCGCGCGGGCCGGACCCCCGGGTGCCCGGCCCGGAGCGGTCGGGGGCGTGCCGCTGGAGTTCGATGCCGGGGAGGGGCTTGAGCCGGCGACCGACGCCGAGCCGCCGATCGAACGGCTGCTGCTGAGCGAGGCGGCCACGCTGCCACCCGCCGCGCCGCGGCCCCTGGTGCCGCCGCTCCAGCCGCCGAAAGAGCCCGTCCGCTTCGCCTTTCAGACCCGGCGTCCCACCATTCCCGAGCGCGCCGATCGAGACCAGGCCGACGCGCCGGCCGCTCCGCCGTCGCCGCCCGCCGGCGAGCCGGGCACGCCGCCACCTCGACGACCGGCCTGGGCGCAGGCGAGGGCCGGCGCGGCGCCTCCCGAGCCCCGCCCGCGCGAGGACGGACCCGGATTGCTGGCGTCGCCGCGCGCCGACGGCGTCGCGCCGCCGCGAGTCGACGATGGGCCGGTCGTCTTCGGGTCGACGGTCGAGCCGTCGCAGAGCGAGATCCCGGCCGGCGATGGCGCCGGCGCTCCGCCGCCGGGAGGTGCTCAGGCCGCCGAGCCCCCGCGCCAGAGCATCGACATCGCCGAGCGGGCGGTCGCGGCCGACGTCCCGCCTGCGCCGTCGGCGCAGACCGCGCTCGAGCAGCCTTCCGAGCGCGGGGGCGGGCCAGGCGGCACCATGGCGCCGACGGCGGAGACCGGGGCGCCTGACGTCACGCGTCCCGAGGCGGGACCGCTCTCGGACAGCCACCGCGGCACCGCGCTGGCGCCGGCGACAGCGGACGCCCCGGCGCCGGCGTCACCGGGTCTCGGTGCGACGTCAGCGATGCCCGAGGACGTCGCGGGGGGCGAGCAGGGCGTCGCGGGCGAGTCTCCGCATCGCGGCGGCGACGGATCGCCGGCCGCGGAGACCACCGCCGGAGGGCACGCGGCCCCGCCGCAGACTTCGCGCGTCGAGGAGATCGCGCCACCCAGCGCGATGGCCGACGCCGCGCCATCGCCGGCGGCGACGGATCCGGGGCCCGCGGATGCGACGACGCCGCCGCCCGGCGAGGCGACCGCCCCGGCGGCCCCGCCCCCCGAGCCGTTCGAAACCCCGCGCGAGGGCGCCGTCACGGGCCCGCTGCAGGAGGCAGCGCGGCCGAGCCTGGATGGCGTCGGCCGTCGCGCCGGCGTGGCCGACGCGGCGCCGGGGACCGGCGACCTCGCCGCACGGGAGTCCTCGGCGGACCTGGACCCCTCCCGGCCCGGCGAAGCCATGGCCCCCGGGCCGCGGGAACCGCGCCCGCTGCGGCGGCGGGAAGGTGTGGCGTTCCCGCGGGGCCGCAGCCTCGAAGCCGGCTCGAGGAGCGTTCCCGCGAAGCCCGCCCGCACGGCGCCGGCGGCTCCGGCCGGCGCCATCGCGCGCGACGCCGAGGCGACGCGCGCGCCGGTCGAATCCCCGGACGTCGAGCCCGTCGCGCCGGCGCTCGGTGATCCCGCCGCCGGCCAGCCGTTGCGGCTCGTGGACCGCCTCGCCGAGGCGACGACCGCCGGGGCGGCGAGCCGGAGCGGCGAGGCCTCGGCCCCGCCGCCGCAGGAGGTTCCGGCCGCCCAGGCCGAGGTCGCCGCGCCACCGTCGCCCCTCGACCGCTGCTACGCGCTCTACGAGAACCGGCAGTACGTGAGCGCGCTCGCCGAGGCCGTGCCCGTGCTGGAGAGCGTGTCGAGCGGCGCGCTCGTGCTGGACGCGCGCGACACGGCGCGGCTCTGGGGCGTGGTCGCCCTGGCGCGCCAGGGGCTCGGCGACCACGAGGGCGCGCGCGCGGCCTTCACGGAGGCCGCGAAGGCGGCTCCCTCCGACGAGCGCCTCACCTGGCAGCGGCACCTCGGCACGCTGGCCGTGCACGTCGCGCATCAGCTGACGACGCAGGCCCAGTCGGGCGTCGGCGATGCCGAGGAGCGCATCACGCTGCTGCGCAGCGCCGTCACCTGGCTGGACGCGGGGCTGGAGGCCTCGCCGAGCGACGAGGCGGTCCGGCAGGCGGCGGTGGCTGCCCGCGCCGCGCTGTGGCCCATGTACGAGCAGCTCACCGGCGAGCTGATCCAGCGGCAGGACTACGCCCTCGCCCGCCGCCTCCTGCAGCAGGCGCTGGCCGAGCCCGATTGCCCCGCCGCCGCGCAGCGCACGCTGCGCGACCTGGTCGCGGCGACGTACGGCGGGGAGGTCGGCCAGCTCACCGCCGAGGCCATCCGGCGGATGCAGGAGGGCAAGGAGGCCGAGGCCATCGCGACGCTGGACCGCGCCGAGGCCATGCTGAGCACGGTGCCGGCCGAGGGCGTGACCGACAAGCGGCGCCAGGAGCTCGAGCGCCGCCTGTGGTGGAGCTACACGAAGGTCGGCATGCGGCGCCTCGAGGGCGGCCTGTACGAGGAGGCCGTGGGGCCGCTGCTGCACGCGCTGCAGTTCGCCAGCGTCGGCCCGGAGCGTCTGGAGGAGACGAAGCGCCCGCTCGCCCGCGCGCTGGAGTCGCTGGCGGAGGTGCGCAGCCCGATCATCCAGCGGCTCGCCGCGGACGGCGACCGCGATGGGGCCATGGCCCTGTGCGAGAAGATCTCCGGCTTCGTGCGCAGCGCCCTCGAGCGCGGCATGAGCCGGGAGGAGCTCGCCTCCTCCCTGAACCGCACGCAGGCCCTCACCGAGAAGATCGGAAAGCTGCGGAAGTGACCTGCCGCGCCGGCCTTCACCGCCCGCGCCGACTGACCGGAACGGCTCGTCCGCGCACGGACGGCCGCCGAGGCTTCAGACCTCGGCGAAGAAGCGGGCGGGCGCGCCCTCCGTGCCGGCGATCTTGTAGAAGGGCGCGTAGAAGTCGACGCGGCGCCGGGGGAGGGCGCCGAGGTTGGTCAGCCCTTCCATGATGACCACGCCGGCGCCCAGGATCACGCGGTGCATCGCGAAGTCCTCCGACGTGAACTCCGGCAGCCGGGCGCAGTACTCCTCGAAGAAGTCGAAGCCGATGTTCTTCGGACCCTTGGCCACCAGCCATTCCGCGGAGGCCGGCGGGAAGTACGGGGACTGCGTGAAGTAGTCGGGCCAGGTGCCGTACATCGTGTCGGTCCAGCCCGTCCGCAGCAGCACGATGTCGCCCGGGCGCACGTCGTCGGCGCCGCCGCGGCGCAGGTCGTCGATGGTCACCTCGTGGTTGGCGCCGACGAAGGACAGGTCCACGACGAGGGCCTGGCCGGTGACCTGGTCGAGGCCGATCTCGGCGGTGGTGATGCCGTCCTTGAAGACGTGCAGCGGGGAGTCGATGTGGGCGCCGGTGTGCAGGCTCTGGCGCACGCTCGTCACCTGCCAGAAGCCGGGCCCCCGCCGGTGCGGCGTCGTCTCGAGCCGCAGGTTGGTGGAGGGCGGGCTCATCGTGCGGTCGTCCACGGTCACCGAGAGGTCGATCAGGCGCCTGGGCATCGTGCGCGCGCGTCCTTTCAGGAGGTGAGGCGGTCCACCAGGGTGCGGGCCCACGCCATGCGCTCGGGGGCCATCACGAGCTTGTCCGCGAAGGGCTGGCCGAAGGGGCGCGTGGCGTCGATGCCGAGCTTGGCGGTGACGCCGCGGTCGTCGGCGCTCGGGTCGAGCATCGCGCCGAGGCTGCCCCCGATGACGACCAGGTCACGGTCGGCCTGCATGCGGGTGGCCACGGCCCACATGACGTCGGACTCGTCGAACACGTCGATGTCGTCGTCGACCACGACGACGAGCTTGAGGTAGTGGTCGACCCCGAGGACGATGGGGATCACGTGCTTGGCCTCGCCGGGCCGGCTCTGCGCGATGGCCACGTAGGCCGTGAAGGACGAGGTGCCGCTGAGCGGCACGTGCACCCCGGTGACGTTGGGGATCGACCGGCTCAGCGCGTTGGCGATCTCCGCCTCGCGGATCAGCCCCAGCGTGGTGATGTGGTCGCCGGCGCGGCCGGAGCCGATGGACTGGAACCAGGGCCGCTCGCGCAGGGCGACGGCCCGGGCCACGAACACGTGCTCGGTCGACCGCCGGGAGAAGTAGCCGGTGAACTCGCCGAACGGCCCCTCCGGCTCGCGCACGCCGGGCAGGATCTCGCCCTCGATGACGATCTCCGCGGTGGCCGGCACGTGCAGGTCGATGCCCGCGCACGGGGCGATCTCGAGCGGCTCGCCGAGGAGCCCGCCCACGACCTCGAACTTCCCCACGTCGGGCGGCGGGTAGGCGAGCGAGCCCATCGACACCAGCGGGTGCAGCCCCAGCACCACGGCGCACGGCAGGGGCCGGCCGCGGGCCTCGGCGCGCCGCTGGTACTCGAACATGCGCCGCCGCGAGTGCAGGCTCACGCCCAGGCGGTCGCGGCCCTTGAGCTGGAAGCGGTGATAGCCCTCCGTCTCGACGCCCGTGTCGGGGTCCCGCGCGACGAGCATGCCGGCGGTCAGGTACCGCCCGGCGTCGCCGGGGAAGTACTCGGGGATCGGCAGCGCGCGCAGGTCGAGGGCCTCGCCGGTGAGGACGCGGTGACGGAAGGGCGGGTCGGCGACCACCACGGGCTTGATGCGCTCCTTGATGCGGCGCGCGTACTCGGCGGCGAGCGCGCGCTCGGGCACGCCGAGCGCGAAGGCCAGCGCGCGCCGGCTCGCCACCACGTTGCACACGATGGGGAGGTCGTGTCCGCGCACGCGCTCGAACAGCAGCACGGGGTGGCGGCGCCGCCGCTCGTACTCCAGCACCACCGCCATCACGTCGTGCTCGAGGCCGACGGGCTCGGCGACCCGGACGACCTCGCCGGGATGCGCTCGCCCGTACGCGTCGACGAAGCTCCGCAGGTCCTGGCTCATGGGCGTCGGGTCCTCGCGCTCGTGACGCCGTAGGCGAGCCCCTCGGAGGGAGCCTCGACGGCCCCCTCCGAGCCACCCCCCCGGATGGCGCGGGCAAAGCCCGCGCGCGAACGGCGTTTACTCCGACACGCTCCCAGCATCGTCAGGAGGCGGCGGCGACGAAGTCACCGAGCAGGTGATTGAAGTCGTCCGCGCGCTCCACCACCGCCGCATGGCGGGCGCCCTCCAGGACCTCCAGACGCGCGCCCGGGATGGCCGAGGCGATGACGCTCGCCATCGCGGGCGAGGTGCCGCCGTCCTGCTCGCCCACCACGACGAGCGTGGGGCACCGGATGGCCTGGATGGCCTGGCGGAGGTCCACGAACCCGATCGCCCGGATGGCCGCGGCGTAGCCGCGGGGGTTCGTGCCGCGGAGCATGGCGCGCACGCGGTCGACCACGGCCTTGCCCTTCTCCAGGAACTCCGGCGAGAACCAGATCTCCATGGTCCGCTCGATGAGCGCGTCCGTCATGCCCGCCGTCTCGGCGACGCGGATGCGGTCCTCCCACATCGGGGCCATGGCCGGGCCGTAGCAGGCGGTGGTGTCGCAGAGCGTGAGGCTCTGCGTCAGGGCGGGATGGCGCAGGGCGAAGGTCATGCCGATCAGCCCCCCCATCGACATGCCCACGAAGTGCGTGCGCGCGATGCCCTGGGCGCGCAGCAGCGCGGCGACGTCGTCGGCCAGCTGCGGGAGCGTGTAGGGGCCGGGCGGCACGTCGGAGCCGCCGTGGCCGCGCACGTCGTAGCGCAGCACGCGGAAGCGCGGGATGAGCGCGGCGGCGGTGGCGTCCCAGAGCGCGAGCGTCGCGCCCAGCGCGTGGCTGAGCGTGACGACGGGCGCGCCCGCCGGTCCCTCGAGCAGGTGATTGGTTCGCATCGCGCGGTTCCTCCCGCGTGCCGTTCGGCCGGTGGTGGGCGGTCCTCGGGCCGGTGACCGCGGAGCCTACCACGCGGCTTCGCCGGGCCGCAAGACGCCGGCGGCTGGCGCTTGCGCCGGGCGCCGAGGCTTGTCAGAGTTGGCGCGCGGCGGCGCCCGGCCCGGGGGGCGCCCCGCGCCGCGAGGTGCCTGTCCGGGTAACGATTCCAGAGGCGCGCCACGGCTGCGCCGGGGCGTGCCGAACGTCGGGGGCGTGGGGGCCATGTCGGGGCCCCCACGTCGGCGAAGCACCCGGCGAGGAAGGCGAGCGTGATGAGACGACACTGGCCGGCCACCCTGCTCGTGGTGGCGCTCGTGGTCGCTCCCGCGGCGGCCCAGGCGCCGGGAAAGTGGATCAAGCTGGCGAAGTTTCCGGAGCCGGCGGAGGAGCTGTACGGGGTCGCCGCCGGCGGCAAGCTCTACGTCTTCGGCGGACTGGCGCCCGGCTGGCAGCCGCGCGGGCTCGTGTTCGAGTACGATCCGGCCGCCGACCGGTGGGCCAAGAAGAAGCCCATGGCCCTGCCGTCGCACCACGTGGCCGTCGTGGAGGCCGGGGGCAAGATCTACGTCTTCGGCGGCTTCGTGCCGCCCGCGTCGGGGCCGCCGGCGTGGGTGCCGATCGACAACGCCTGGGAGTACGATCCCGCCGCCGACGCCTGGAAGGCGCTCGCCCCGATGCCCACGAAGCGCGGCTCGCCCGTGGCCGCGGCCGTCGGGGGCAAGATCTACGTGATGGGCGGGGCGAGCACGCACCCGGGCTCGAGCGAGCCGGCGGTGCACCCCGCCCGCCCGCATCGCAGCGTGGGCGCCGTGGAGGAGTACGATCCCGCGACGAACACGTGGCGGGCGCGGAGCCCGATGCCGACGCCGCGCAACCACGCGGCCGTGGGCGTCGTGAACGGCAAGATCTACGTCATCGGCGGGCGGATCGGGGCGGCGTTCGTCAGCGTGTCGAGCCCGACGGACCTGGTCGAGGAGTACGATCCGGCCACCGACCAGTGGGGCGTCGTCCGCGCCCGCATGCCCACGCCGCGCAGCGCCGTGGCGTGGGGGGTGCACGGCAACCGCATCTACGTGGCCGGCGGCGAGGCCCAGGCGCCGCAGTTCATGGCCGCCTTCCGGGCGCTGGAGGCCTACGAGCCGGCCACGAACCGCTGGCAGACGCTGCCGCAGATGCCGGTGCCGCGCCACGGTCTGGCCGGCGCCGTCGTCGGCAACCGGCTGCACCTGGTGAGCGGCGACGTGCAGTCGGCCGGCATCCCGGGCATGCACCTGCACTCGGACGCTCACGACGCGTTCGAGTTTTCGGGGCAGTGAACGTGGGGGGCACCCCGAGGTCGGGTGGAGTGAGGGGGCGTGGCGGGCTCCGACAGGCACCGGCGCTCGGGCTTCGTGGTGGCGTCCCGGCGGAGCTTCCTGCGGCGCGGGGAGGTCGAGTGAGTGACCGCTGGGGCGTCGGAGGAAGCGGCGAGGCTGGGGTCTCGCCGTGCGTCTCACCGCGATGAAGACCGTCGTCAAGGAGGCTCGATGAAGAGCTTGGCGCGCGTGGCAGGCGTGATCGTGGTCGTGGCCGGGCTGGCGTGGTCGGCGGAGGCCCAGCCGCCGGCGGTGCTCAGCGCCGCCGTCGGCGGCAACATGAACCACGTCCCGAGCTTCGTCGGCGTGGAGAAGGGGATCTTCCTCAAGCACGGGGTGGACCTGAAGCTCAAGGTCCTCAACACCGGGCAGGAGATGTCCAAGGCGCTCCAGGCCGGCGAGGTGCAGATCATCGGTTCCGCGTACTCGAACTACCCGCTGGCCGTCGAGCGCGGCATGGCCGCCCGCGGCGTGGTCGGCCTCATCGGCGACCGCAGCGCCCGGCACTGGGACGACTCGGTGAGCGTGTGGACGCGCAAGGGCAGCGGCGTCACGAAGATCGAGGACCTGGCCGGCAAGAAGCTCGGCACCCCGGCCGGCGGCACCGCCGACGAGTACCTCGGCGTGCTGCTGAAGAAGAAGGGCGTGGACCGGGCGAAGGTCCAGATCCTCAACGTGCCGCCCGGCAACATCGTCTCCACGCTCCAGGGCGGCAGCGTGGACGCCGTGGCCATCTGGGAGCCGTTCGGGACGCTGATCGAGGCCAGGGTGCCGGAGGCCGTGCTGCTGTCGCGGGGGGGCGGCCACATCGGCTACTACATCAACATGGCCATCCGCGAGGAGATCATCGACAAGCAGCCCGAGCTCGTGGAGCGCTACGTCGTCGGCATGGCCGAGGCCACCTGGTACACGCGCAAGAACCGCGAGGAGGCCGCCGAGATCTCCACGCGCTGGGTGCGGGGCCTCGACGCCGAGGTGGCCCGCAAGGCCCTGGCCCACATGGTGTTCGACGCGCGCATCACCCCCCACACGCTCGCCGCGTGGGACGAGAACGTGAAGATCCTCCTCGAGCAGAAGAAGCTGCGGGCGCCGCTGCCGTGGCAGAAGGGCGTGGAGATGCGCTTCATCGAGAAGGTCATGAAGAGCCACCCGCAGTTCTTCGCCGACCTCGCGCCGGCCCGGTGACCCCGAAGATCGCCGTCCGGGGCCTCCACCACGAGTACGTCAACCCCTTCACCCGGGAGCGGGTGGTGGCCCTGGACGGGATCGACCTGGACGTCGCCGCCGGCGAGGTTTTGACCGTCGTCGGTCCCAGCGGCTGCGGCAAGAGCACGCTGCTCGGCATCCTGGCCGGCCTCATCCCGGCCACCCGCGGCCAGGTGCTGCTCGACGGCCGGCCGGTGCACGGCCCCGGGCCCGACCGCGGCGTGGTGTTCCAGGAGTTCGCCATCCTGCCCTGGCGCACCGTGGAGCGCAACATCGCGCACGGCCTCGAGATCCGCGGCGTGCCGAGGGCCGAGCGTCGCGTCACCGTGCGGCGCTTCGTCGAGCTGGTCGGGCTCACGGGGTTCGAGAGGAAGTATCCGCACGAGCTCAGCGGGGGCATGAAGCAGCGCGTGGCCGTGGCCCGCACCCTGGCCGCGGACCCCGAGGTCATGCTGATGGACGAGCCGTTCGCCGCGGTGGACGCGCAGACGCGCATCACGCTGCAGGAGGAGCTGAACGCCATCGCCCAGGCCACGCGCAAGACCATCCTGTTCGTCACCCACAACGTGGAGGAGGCCGTCTTCCTCGGCGACCGCTGCTGCGTGCTCTCGCGCCACCCGGGCCGGGTCAAGAGCCTGGTGCCGGTGCCGATCCCCCGGGCGCAGCGGACGTGGACGCTCTTCACCTCGGATCCGGCCTTCGACGCCACCAAGGAGCGCGTGCTCAAGCTGGTGCGCGAGGAGGTCGGCGGCGAGGAGCGGGGCTGACGTGCTCCGCTGGGAGACCGCCGCGGCGTGGACCGTGCTGCTCGCCGGCGGGCTGGCCGCCTGGAGCGTCGCCGCGGCCACGCTGCCGGTGCCCGACTACTTCCTGCCGCCCCCGTCGGCGGTGCTGGCCGCGCTCGGCGACCTGCTGGCCAAGGGCATCCTGCCGACGTACGTGACGGCGAGCCTGGCCCGGATGCTCACGGCGGCGCTGACCGCGCTCGTCGTCGGCGTGCCGGTCGGCCTGCTGCTGGGGATGAGCCGCCGGGTGGCCGACTTCGCGTACCCGCTCCTGAACTTCTTCCAGTCGGTGTCCGGCATCGCGTGGCTGCCGCTCATGCTCGTGTGGTTCGGCTTCGGCGAGCGGACGATCGTCGCGGCCGTCAACTACACCGTCATCTTCCCGGTCGTGTTCAACGCGCTGCTCGGGGTGCGCAGCGTGCCGCGCCTCTACGTCGACGCCCTGCGCACGCTGGGCGCCTCCCGCTGGCGCATCATCCGCGACGTCGTGCTGCCGGGGGCGCTGCCGTCGATCGCCACCGGCATGCGGCTGGGTCTGGCCTACGGCTGGCGGGCGCTCATCGCCGCCGAGATGCTCGTCGGGGCCCACGGGCTCGGGTTCATGATCTTCAGCGCCCAGAGCTTCCACCTCACGGCCCGGATCATGCTTGGCATGGCCGTCATCGGCGTGCTGTGGCTGCTCCTCGACTACTTCGTGCTGCGCCCCGTGGAGCAGGCGACTATCTCGCGCTGGGGCCTCGTGCAGCGATGACGCCGGGCGCGGGAGCGCCGGGCGGTCCGCGGGCGACGGCGGCCGCCGTCGCCAGGGACAGCCGCGATGGCTTCGCCAGCGGCCGTCTCGCGGCACCGGGGGGACGGGGCGCGGCCGTGAGGCGTCAGGCCGGGATGGCCGCGCGCGGCGCCGCCCCGTTCGCCGTCCTGGTGGCGGCGTGGGCCGCCGCGAGCGCGGCCCGCCTCGTTCCCGAGCTCTTCCTGCCGGCGCCCGCTGCCGTGGCCGGCGTGGCGTGGACGATGGCCGTCGATGGCTCGCTGTGGGTGAACATCCTGGCGAGCCTCGGCCGGCTGCTCGTCGGCATCGTCGTCAGCGTCCCGCTGGCCGTCGGCCTCGGCGTGCTGGTCGGGCTCAACCGGCCACTGGCCCGCGTGCTCGAGCCCGTGGCCGGCTTCTTCAACGCGCTCTCGGGCATCGCCTGGCTGCCGCTCGCCGTGACGTGGCTGGGGCTCGGCTGGGCCAGCGTGACCTTCATCATGGCCAACACGATCTTCTTCCTGGTCTTCTTCAACACGCTGGTGGGCGTGCGCACGGTGCCGCGCATCTTCGAGCAGGCCGTGCGGACGATGGGCGGACGCCGCCGGCACGTCATCCTTCAAGTGCTCGTTCCCGGCGCCATGCCCAGCATCGTCACCGGGATCCGCATGAGCATCGGCTTCGGCTGGCGCGCCCTCATCGCCGCCGAGATGATCGCCACCAGCACCGGCCTGGGCTTCCTCATCTTCAACGCCTCGAACTTCCACCAGACCGACACGATCGTCGCCGGCATCGCGACCATCGGCGTGCTGTGGCTCCTCACCGACCGCCTCGTGCTGCAGCCGCTCGAGCGCCGCACGATCGAGCGCTGGGGCCTGGTGTCGTCGTCGTGAGGATGCTGCGCCACCGTACCGTCGTCTTCCTGCTCGTCGTCGCCGCGCTGTGGGTGGGGTGGGAAGCCTTCCTGGCCGTCACGGCCCCGCGGCGGCTCGACGCGGCCGTCGCCGCCGCCCTCGAGCGCGAGCCGCTGGTGAGCATCGCCGTCACGCTCGGCTTCCCGCCCGAGGACTTCCACATCCGGATCTTCCAGACCCACGGCGTCGTCAGCGGCGTGCGCGGCACCACCGTCCTCCTCAACCGCGTCAGCGCCGCCGACGTCCACCGCATCGCCCGCTACTACTGGGTCCGCCGCATCTCGCCCCAGTAGGCCCGGCGCCGCCGACACCCGAGCAGTTCGTCGCTCCTGGAATTCAACTAGATGAGAGCCGGCACGTATCAAAGGAGGCGAGCCATTGATCCGGCAACTTCGCCCGTCCTGACGTGGCGCAATCCGCGGGCGAACACCGGGCGTCACGACACCGCCAAGCTTCCCCGCGGCGCGAGCAACGGCAAGGTCCTGCCGTGTCGAACCCGGACGGCGAATCGCCCGCGGGCTCTCAGAGTTGATCGGAGCCGGTTGAGGATTTCCTCGAGCTGGGCCAGCCGAGCCGGCATGTCGCGAACGCGCCGAACAAGGCCACGGCCAGGCCGATCAGAGCCGCAGACCAGCCGATCCACTGCGCCCACAGCCGTTCACGAGGTAGCAACCATGCCAGCGAGAAGAGCACGAGCTTCCACGCCTGCATGAGAGCGAGGAGCACGGTCGGGAACGCGATCATTACGATCAGCGCCTTGACGAGCCAGGAATGGCCTCGATCCGACTCGTCCATGTGACGCAGACGCCACCAGGGTACCCTCCCGCCCATTCCGCCCTATTGCCTTCGATCACCAACCGATCGAAACGACGGTCGAAGGACTGTCCAGCGCCCGCAGTCACACGGCGCCGAGCGGAGGCCGGGGTGGGGGCAGGGTGCCCCCACCCCGGCCACTGATCGACCGCCGACCCGAGAAGTGGAGCCCGCTACGGAACGTGCCGCTCGAGCGGCAGGGTGACCGGCGCGTGGCGCTCCGCCGAGAGGTCGGCGGCGTGGGTGACTTCCATGACGAGCCGCGCCTCCTCCGGCGTGACGAGCACCGGCCGCCCCAGCGCGACGGCCTCGATGAAGTGGATGGTCTCGGCCTCCATCGGCCCCTGGTACACGTGGCCGACGCGCTCGCCGGGCATGGTGCTGAGCGGCAGCACCATCCCCCTGGTCATCGTGTTCAGCACGATGTCCCGATGGCTGTCGTCGATGAGCAGCGCACCCTCGGTGGCCACGACCTCGATCGTGGCCGAGGAGAAGTGCGGGTAGCCGGGCGGCAGGGCCCAGCCGGCGCCGATGGTGAAGACCACGCCGTCGTCCATGGTGACCACGATCCACTGGCAGTCGGGGACGCCGTGCTCCTTCTCCATGATCCGGTGGACGACCTCGGAGTAGACGCGCACCGGGCGGTGGCCGGCCAGGCACCACAGGATGAAGTCGATGTCGTGGGTGGCCTCCATCACCGCGGGCGACAGCCGGCCGCGGCCGCCGATCTTGTGGCCGAGCGAGCGCGAGATGTTGCGGCTCACCAGCGCGGTGACGGGCCGGCCCAGCGTGCCGTCCGCCAGGCACTGCTTCACGTACGCGTACTTGGGATTGAAGCGCTGCGTGTAGCCGATGGTGAGCGTCAGGTTCGCCTCGCGGGCCAGGGCCATGAGCTCGTCGGCCTCCTTGAGCTCGAGCCCCATCGGCTTCTCGAGGAACACGTGCTTGCGCGCCAGCAGGCAGTCGCGCGTGAACGGGTAGTGGGTGCTCTCCGGTGTCGTGGAGACGATGAACGCGTCGATCTCGCGCCGCTGCAGCAGCTCGCGGTAATCGGTCGTCGCCGTCCGCGCCCGGGTCTTCGCGGCCACGGCCTCGAGCCGCGGCTCGTCGATCTCGGCCAGGTGCACGGCCTCGACCAGCGGGTGGGCCGCGCACGTCTCGGCCCGGATGCCGCCGATCCATCCCGTCCCGATGACGCCGATCTGGATGCGCTTCATGAGCCCGGCTCCTCGAATCGTCCAGAGTGGAAGCTCACTCCAGGCCGTAGTCCGACCACTGCGCGTCGACCCGATCGAGGTCCTCCTTGGGAGGAATGGACCGCGCCGGGAAGCGATGCTTCCTGGTGGCGTCCACGCCGACCTTGGAGGAGAGCACGCTCTTGCGCTCGGCCTGGTCGACGTCCTCCTCGGCCGTCGAGGGATCGAGCGCCACGCCGGCGGTGTCGCGCTGCACGTAGACGTCGCGCGCGGGCTGCACGTGCCAGGACATCGCCCACAGCACCTGGAAGTGGTCGCGGACGTCGATGTCCTCGTCGACGACCACCACCCACTTCGAGAACGAGGGGTCGTAGGCCCAGGCCGCCCACATGGCGCGCTGGGGCAGGGCGGGGTGCTCCCGGCGCAGCGAGATGGCCAGGAAGGCGGCGCCGCCGCCGGCCTCCAGCAGGTGGACGTCGCGCACGGGCAGACGGAGGTCGCGCGTCAGGTGCTTGCGCAGCGCCACGTCGCGGCCGGTGCCGCGGATGCAGGAGGACTCGCTGGGCGGCATCTGGCTGAAGAAGGCCTGGTAGATCGGATCCCGCCGGTGCGTGATGCAGGTGACGTCGATGACGAAGCTCGGCCCCGACGAGCCCATGTAGCCGGTGTACTCGCCGAACGGGCCCTCGGGCTCCCGCACGCCCGGCGGCACCACGCCCTCGATGACGATCTCGGCGTGCGCCGGCACCTCGAGCTCGCTCGTCTCGCAGCGCACCACCTCGAGCGGGGCGCCGCGCAGGGCGCCGGCCACGCCGAGCTCGTCGCCGCGCACGCGCGACACCGAGGTGAGCGGCACCGGCGGGTCGCAGCCGATCACCACGGCGCACGGCGTGGGCCGGCCCTGGCGCTCGTTCTTCATGATGTGGGCGTACATGTCGCGCCACGTGTTGGAGAGGAAGAGACCGAACCGGCGCGGGCCCTTCTGCATGAGGCGATAGGTGCCCATGTTGCGCTCGCCGGTCTCCGGGTCGTTGGAGATGACGCAGGGGCCGGTCACGTACGGCGCCGGATCCTCGCCGCGCGTCCAGATGCAGAGCGGCAGGGCGGTGACGTCGGCCTGGTCGCCGCGGAGGACGACGTCCTTCACCGGGCCCGTGGCCACGCGCACCGGCGGGATGGGCCGCGCCTGCGCCTCCGCCCACTTGTCGGCGATCCGGTCGACGGTGGTCTCCAGCGCCAGCGCGTAGACCTCCGGCGAGGCGCCGAGGATGCCCGCCACCAGCGGCATGGCGTGGCCCTTGACGCGCTCGAACATGATCGCGGGGCGCTGCGCGGGCGGGATGCGCTGGAACACGCGGCGCAGGACGGCCGCCACCTCCCAGCCCGGGTCGACCTCCTTCTTGACGTGGTGCAGCTTGCCGCGCGTCTCGAGCGCGGCCAGGTACTCGCGCAGGTCCCGGTACGCCATCGCCGTCGGCCTCCGCGGCGATTATAGGCCCGGCGCCTTGCCTTCGCCCTCCGGCGGCCGTAGGATCGCGGCGCCCGGTGCGGGACGACGCGCCGGGCGGAGGAGGACGGCATGAGGGGTCCGCGGGTGACGATGGCGGTGGCGATGGGGCTGGGGCTCGCGGTGGCGGCACCGGCGTGGGCGCAGAAGGTGGCGAACATCGGCTCGAACCCGCCGGGCTCCGTGCTCTACGTGTTCGCCAGCGCCATGTCGAAGATCGCCACCGATGCCGGCACGCTGCGGCTCACCGTGCAGCCCTACGCCGGCACCAGCACCTTCCTGCCCCTGATCGACACCGGCGAGGTGGAGCTCGGCGTGAACAACGCGGTCGACGTGGGCCTGTCCTACCGCGGGCCGAACTTCAAGGTCGGCGGCCGCAACCCCTTCCAGCACACGCCGAACATGCGCATGACCATGCGGCTGGCGCCGCTGATGATCGCCCCGGTGGTGCGCCGCGACGCGCCGATCAAGACCATCCAGGACGTGCGGGGCAAGCGGGTCACCGGCGAGTACCCGGCCAACCTGGCCATCTGGTACAACATCTTCGGCTGGCTCGCGAGCGCGGGCATGACGTGGAGCGACGTGAAGGTCGTCCCCGTGCCCGGGCTCAACGAGGGCATCGACGCCCTGGTGCAGGGACGCGCCGACGTGTCGTCCTACGCCATGAACGGCGCCAAGGTGCGGGAGGCCGACGCCGCCGTCGGCGTGCGGCACCTGTCGGTGGACTGCTCGCCGGAGGGCCAGAAGCGCGTCCGGGAGGCCGTGCCCGGCTACTACACGCGGCCGGTCAAGAAGGGCGAGGCCGCCGCCGTCCTCGAGGACATCTGCGTGATCGCCTACGACACCTACGTCAGCACGAGCCACAAGACGCCCGACGACGTCGTCCAGGGGCTGCTCAAGGCCGTCTGGGAGAACAGCGCCAAGGTGGCCCCGTTCCACCCGCTGCTCAAGCAGTGGACGCGCGAGCAGATGGTGAGCGCCGAGGTGACGATTCCCTATCACCCGGCCGCCGTGCGCTTCTACCAGGAGCACAAGGTCTGGACGCCGGAGATGGACAAGACGCAGCAGCGACTGCTGGCCATCGGTCGCTGATCGGGGGACGGCGCCGGCCGGCGGAGCGCGAGCGGCTCGCCCGCGACACCGGCGGCGGCTCACGCCGTCGGCCGCAGTGACACCAGCCGGCGCGCCCCCGCGCCCAGCGCGGTCCACTCGCGCGGTCGCACCACGCCGAACAGGGCGCCGGCGACGGCGTACGTGACGACGCCGGCGAGGCACGCGACCGCGATCGACAGCACCGCGGGTCGCGCCGGCGCGGACAGCCAGGTGGCGAGCGCCGCCAGCGTTCCGGCCAGGAGGATGCGGGCGAGATCGCTGGGGCCGACGGTGCACTGGCTCCGGTGGCGGATGGCGATGAACGACCACAGCGACAGGAGCGTCTGGGCGGTCCCCGCCGCCGCCACCGCCCCCATCACGCCGAACCGCGGGATGAGGACGACGGCGAGCGCCAGGTCGACCGCGAAGCTCGTGCCGGCGGCGGTGAGCATGGCCCGTCGAGCGCCGGTGGCCTCGAGCGCGAGCCAGGCCACGTCCCTGACGGCCCCGAGGAGCGCCATCGCGATGAGCAGGCGCAGGAGCGGGACCACCGGCAGGTACGGCGCACCGTACAGGAGCTCGATCGTCGGCGTCGCCACGCCGACGATGACGGCCGCCAGCGGCGTGCCGATCAATGCGGCATACCGGATCGCCGATCGGTACACGACCCGGAACTCGTGCAGATCGCCCTGGCCGTGCAGGGCCGAGAAGGCCGGCAGCAGCGCGCCGACGACCATGCCGGGCAGGATCATCGCGCGGGCGACGAGCCCGAAGGCCAGGCTGTAGAAGGCGATGTCCTCGGGACCGACGTAGAAGCGCAGGACGAAGACCTCGGAGCGATCCCAGATCAGCTTCTGGAACACCGCGACCGCCGACAGGGGGAGCACGAAGTCGCGGATCTCCCGGCGCAGCCCCGGGGGCACGGATGCGGCCGCCGGCGGATAGAGCGCCTGCGCCGAGCGGCGCTGGAGCGCGCAGCCGACCATGGTCGCCACGGTCCCCGCCGCGAAGGCGCCGACCAGCCCGAGCCCGCCTGCCAGCGCCGCGACCGTGGCCAGCAGCTGCACGCTCATCTTGATCGTGCTGTTGCGGGCGGTGAGGTCGTAGCGCTGGGCGCCATACGTGCCGCGCATCCACATCGCCTCGAGCGTCTCCGGGAAGAGGGTGAGCACGGCGATCACGAACGGCCAGCGCAGGCTGGCGGGGGCGAAGGCGAGGATGGCCGGAATCACGACGACGACGACGACGGCGGTGGCGCCGAGCTGGCGCCGTACCAGGAAGCGGAGGATGCCGATCGCGAGCGCGGGGTCGCCCTGGGCGCGCGCGGTGGCCGTGTAGCGGACGGCGGCGAGTCCGAAGGCCAGCATGGCCACCGTCTCCAGCAGCCGCGCGGCCCAGCCGATGTACGCGAAGTCGCCCATCAGCGCCGGCCCGAGCCCGCGGGCCAGCACGGCGGACATGAGCAGGCCGACCAGCAGTCCGACGACGGTCACGCCGGCGTGCCAGACCGTGTTGCGGACGAGGAGCTGGTGGGTGGTCACTCGGCGCGGCCGGCCGCGGTCTCCAGGCTCGACGGCAGGCGGCGGCGGCCGACGCGCCTGAGCCGGGACGCGAGGCGCGGAGGCACGGCGAGGAGGGCCGCGCGGGCCGGGAACTCCCAGGCCCCGGTCTCCACGAAGCCGTGGACGTAGCAGCCGAGCGCGGCGACTCGCCGGCCGCGAGCCAGCTCGTACCAGCCCAGACGGCGCCGCAGCCGCGCGATGCCGGCCCGCATGGCGGCCCGCGCCGCTCGGTCTCCGCCGCAGCGCGCCCGCTCGGCCCGCAGCAGGCCGATCATGGAGAGGACGCCCGTCCGCCAGCGCGCGCGGTGGTTGGCGGTCTGCTGCACCCGCAGCGTCGCCAGAGGGCGATCGATGTAGCCGATGGGCGCCTGGCGGGCCACGCGCAGGAAGAGCTCCCAGTCCTCGAACGTCGTCCAGGCCTCGTCGAAGACGCCGAAGCGTTCGAGCGCCGCGCGGCGGATCGTGAACGCGCTCGGCAGGATCGGGACTTCCTGCAGCAGACACAGGTACAGCCGGCGTGCGTCGAGGGCGACGCTCTGGCCGGGCGCCAGCGCCGCGCGCCATCGGGCGAAGACGGCGGTCTCGGCCATGAACGAGGGCACGTACCGGGCGCCGTCGACCTTCTCCAGATCGCTGAAGACCGCCGCGACCTCGGGGTGCGCGTCGAGGAACGCCACGTCCTGCGCGAGCTTCTCGGGCTTCCACACGTCGTCCGAATCGAGGAACGCGACCAGCTCGCCGCCGCTCGCGCGGACGCCGGCGTTGCGGGTGGGCGCCGGCGCGCCCGCGCGCGGCAGGCGCAGGTAGCGGAGGCGCGGGTCGGCGAGCGCCGCCACCGCCGCGTCCGTTCCGTCCGTCGATCCGTCGTCGGCCACGATCACCTCGAAGTCGGTGAACGTCTGGGCGAGCACGCTGGCGATCGCTTCCTCGAGCAGCGCCCGTCGGTTGTAGGTCGGGATGACGACGGAGACCTTGACCCGGCTCAGGGTCGGCCTCCGACCCCGACGGGGCTGGCGTCCGGCCGCGGCGACAGCTCGGCGTGGAGACGGCGGAGGATCGCCGCGAACCGGACGTGGCCGTCCTCGTTCCAGTGATCGTCGTCGGCCTTGTAGTGGGCCCGGGTCAGATGCTTCGCGAGCGAGATGTACGGCACGCCGAGGCTGACACAGAGGTCGGCCAGCCGCCGATCGGGCGCGAGGGGATCGAGCGTCTCGCCGGCCGGTGACGCCGAGCGCAGCCAGGCCAGCCCGCGCGCGTCCAGCGCCAGCCGGGTGGGCACCCCCGCCACCACCAGCCGCGCCGCGGCGCCGGCGCAGACGTCGCGGCCCTCGGCGAGGAGGAACCGGCAGGCCTCGTAGGCGCGCTCCGCCAGGGGCGTCGACCGATGCAGCGCGGCGAGCGTAGGCAAGTAGCGCGGGCCGCGCCGCCCGACGCTCGCCGTCCACGGGGTGGGCGACAGGTGCCGCGTGACGATGTGCCAGCCGCCGTCGTCCGGTCCCCCGGCGACGAACGGTGCCCGGTAGCCGTTGTTCTCGGGCGCGAGGTTGTCGTAGAGATCGTTGCCGATGAAGACGAGCCAGACGACCAGCTTGCCGCGCAGGTCGGGTGCGATCTCGCGCAGGACGAGCAGCTCCTGGACGGTGTTGTAGGCGGGAACGCCGACGCCCTTCACGCGGAGCCCGGGCACCCGGGCGGCGAACGCGTCGGCCGGGTCCACGCCATAGCCGAAGGCGTAGGAGTCGCCGAGCACGACGATGTCGCTCTCCGCGAGCGTGGTGGTCCCCGCCCAGCCGTGGTCGTCGGTGACGACCCGGAAGACGTCGTCGCGGTCTTCGCGACACCGGACGTCGAGGCGTGGCCTGGCGCGCCAGCCCAGGCGCGGGTCGAACACGAACAGGTCGCGCCAGGCGATGGTCGGGCGCTCCAGGCGCGGCCCGAGCGCGCGGAGGACGGCGGCGACCAGCCAGAAGGGGGCGCCGATGACGAGGACGGGGACCAGGCACGCCAGCCCCACGGCGCCACCGGCGGCCGCGATCACCAGGCGGGCGAGGCCGCGCATGGCTCAGAAGAGCGTGTAGACGTTGGACGGCACGGCGTGGTCGTCCTCGCTGCGCAGGCCGGCCAGCACGCCCAGGAACGGCAGCAGGAAGATCGTCCAGGCGTTCGCACGATCGGCGAGCGCCCAGCCGAGGAGCGATGGCAGCGAGCCGCGTCCGGCGGCCAGCGGCACGTCGGCGACGCTCTCGTAGGTCTCCGGCGGCTGGCTGCCGCGCGGCCACCAGCGCGACGTCCCCGGCCGCGGCGCGCGCTCCAGGCGCGCGCCGGTCCAGCCGACCGGGGTGACCACGGTGTAGAAGGCGACGCGCCGGGTCCACGCGTGCGCGAACGACGCGTAGCCGCGGGCGGCGCGGTTCCATGCGCGATAGCCGAATCGCGCCGGTCGCGGCGCGACCAGGGCGACGCCGGAGAGGCCGGCGCCGACGGCCGCGGCGGCGGGCGCCCACCCGGCGGCGGGCCATCCCCGCCACCACCCGAGACACGCCACGGCGACGGCCGTGACGAGGCCGAGGGCGAGCCAGAAGCTCAGCAGCCAGGCACGACGGATCACCGGCGGCAGCGCCACGCTCATCAGTCGGGCGCGTACTGCGCGCGGTACGCGGCGCGCTCGGCCGCCGACGGCGCTCCACGCTGCTCGCGCTTGAGGAGCAGGTGGTCTTCCAGGACGAGCGCGTCCATCTCGGTCGCCATGAAGCACTGGTAGGCGTCTTCGGGCGTGCACACGATCGGCTCGCCCCGGATGTTGAAGCTGGTGTTCACGAGGACCGGGCACCCGGTCAGCGCATGGAACCGGCGCAGCAGGCGGTGGAAGCGGCCGTGGCGCGCCGCGTCCACCGTCTGCACGCGGGCGGAGTAGTCCACGTGCGTGACGGCCGGAATCGTCGACCGGGGGACGGAGACGCGGATGGTCAGGTCGGGGCTCTGCAGGCGCGCCAGCTCCTCGGCGCCGAGCGGGCGTCGCAGCCCCGGGTGGACCGAGGCGACGAGCAGCATGTACGGGCTGTCGACGCCCGGCGGCAGGTCCACCACCTGGTCCGCCTGCTCCGCCAGCACGCAGGGGGCGAAGGGCCGGAACGATTCGCGGAACTTGATCTTGAGGTTCATGACCTGCTGCATGCGGGGCGAGCGGGGGTCGCCCAGGATGCTGCGCGCGCCGAGCGCCCGCGGGCCGTACTCCATGCGGCCCTGGAACCAGCCGACCACCTGCTCGCCGGCGAGCAGGTGGGCGACCCGGTCCAGCAAGGTCGCCTCGTCGGTGATGGTCTCGAACCGCGCGCCGACGGAATCGAGCAGGACCTCGATGTCGGCGGGATCGAATCTGGGACCGAGGAGCGAGCCGCGCTGGCTGTCCTCCGCGGCGACCCGGCGCGGCTGTCCGAGCAGGTGGTGCCACGCGAGGTACGCGGCGCCGAGGGCGCCCCCCGCATCCCCGGCGGCGGGCTGGATCCACACCCGCTCGAAGGGGCCCTCGCGAAGAAGCCGGCCGTTGGCGACGCAGTTGAGGGCGACCCCTCCCGCCAGCACGACGTTCCGCAGGCCGGTCAGCCGGTGGGCGTGCCGGGCCGCGCGCAGCACGACCTCCTCGCAGAGCACCTGGACCGACGCGGCCAGGTCCATCTCGCGCTCGGTGATCCAGCTCTCGGGGTCGCGCGGCGGGCCGCCGAAGAGGTCGTGGAACTTCGGCGACGTCATGGTGAGGCCGTGGCAATAGTTGAAGTAGCTCATGTCGAGCGCGACCGAGCCGTCGTCTCCCAGCTCGACCACGTGCTCGAGGAGGCGATCGACGTACTTCGGCTGCCCGTACGGCGCCAGGCCCATGACCTTGTACTCGCCGGAGTTGACCTTGAACCCGGTGAAGTCGGTGACGGCCGAGTAGAGCATCCCCAGCGAGTGGGGGAAGCGCATCTCCTGGCTCAGCGAGACGCGGTTGCCGCGACCGACGCCGACCGAGCTCGTGCCCCATTCACCGACGGCGTCGAGGGTGAGCACGGCGGCCTCGGCGAAGGGCGACGGGAAGAAGGCGCTCGCCGCGTGGGACTCGTGGTGGTTCGCGAACACGAGCCGGGCCCGGCAGCCGGCGCCGAGGCCCTCCCGGAGGCGGGCGGGGATGTGCAGCTTGTGGCCGGTCCACAGCGAGATCGCCCGCTCCCACGACGGCAGGCCGCGCGGCGCGTAGGCGAGATAGGTCTCCAGGAGGCGCTCGAACTTCACGAGCGGCTTCTCGTAGAAGGCGACGCAGTCCAGGTCCGCGGCGGTGATGCCGGCCTCGCGGAGCACGTAGGCGATGGCCGCGGCCGGGAACCGGGCGTCGGCCTTCAGGCGGCTGAACCGCTCCTCCTGGGCGGCGGCCACGAGCTCGCCGTCGCGGAGCAGGGCCGCCGCCGCGTCGTGGTAGAAGGCGGAGATTCCCAGGATCCACGTGGCCATTCGCCGACCATCGAGGCAAGAGCCGTACCGTGGCCGAGCCCGCCGAAATCGGCCCGTCGGGGCCCCCGATGTGGCAATCGGCTGCAAACATGGGCGGGGGCCGCTTCACATCCGCGGTCTCAGCGAGGAGCGGCCACCCCGTGGCGCAGACACCCGCGGATGCGTCCGACCAGGGTGCCCAGGTGCCAGGCCCATGCGGCCCGGCCCCGACGGCTCAACAGCCACGGCGCCCGGCCGGCCAGACGAACGAACGAGCGGGCCCAGTAGGTCACGAGGGCCCGCGGCGGCAGCGCGGGCATGTCGGCCGGCCGATAGCGCCGGTGGAGCAGCACGTTGTCGGTCTCCCAGTTCCGTGCCTGCCGGTACATGTCGGCGATCGAGCCGCGGTAACGGACGTGCAGCACCGCTTCCTCGACGAGCCGGAGTTTGACGCCGACGAGTTGCGCCCGATAGCAATAATCGGTGTCCGCGCAGATGAGCGACTCGTCGAAGCCGCCGAGCGCCTCGTGCAGCCAGCGCTGGACGCCGAGACCGCTACCGCCCGCGTGCGGGAAATAGGGGGCGTATTTGAAGCGGCCGAGGATCATGCGCTGGGCGTTGCGCCGACTGGCGCGAACCCAGGGCGGGTTGAGGCGCTCGTAGTCGAAGCGCGATGCGACGAGCGGGTCCTCCGCCAGCGCCGAGCCGATCGCGGCGACCCACCCGGGCGCGACCTCGTCGTCGGCGTCGCACCACACGAGGCAGTCGGCGCGCGCTGCCCGGGCCGCGACGTTTCGTCCGTGAGCCACGCCGCGCCGCGCGCTGGCATCGATCAGGCGGAGTCCCGGCACACGGCCGCGGAACCGCTCGACCTCTGCTCTCGTGGCGTCCGTCGAGCCGTTGTCGGCGACGATCACCTCCCATGGCTCGTCCCAGATCTGGCCGGCCAGGGCCGTCATCTGGACGCCGATCGTCGCCGCCGCGTTGTACGCCGGTACGATCACCGTGAGCCGCATCGCCGACCTACCAGCTCCGGCGGATCGGCGGGCCGCCGCGCAGGAGCTCGGGCAGCGTGACGAACCGGAATCGCCGGCCGGCCCCGCGCAGGAACTCGTCCAGCGCGGCCTGCATGGCGCGCCGATCGGGGTGTTGGCGATGCGTGAGGGGCCGGCCGATGCCCCGTGCGTCGTGGACCGTGAGGACATCGTGCAGCAGCACGATGCTGCCGGCGGTGACCCGCCGGGCGAGGCCGTCGGCCATCGCGGCGGCGTCGGGGTTCCACCAGTCCCCGACGTCGACGCTCCAGGCGACGACCGTGTGGCCCAGCCGCCAGGCATCCAGGCTCAGACGACGGTTCATCGCGCCGTACGGCGGTCTCAGCAGCCGCGCGGCGTGGGGCGCGAGCGCCTGGTGACCGGCGCGGATCTCGGACCGCCGCTCTCGCGGAGGCAGGCTCGAGAGCGCGCGGTGGCCCCACGAATGATTGCCGACCGCGTGCCCGGCTCGCACCACCTCGGCCATCGTGCGCGGATGCCGCTGCGCCATCCGGCCGACCATGAAGAACGTGGCGCGCGCTCGGTGACGGGCGAGGATGTCGAGCACCGCGGGTGTGGCGTCCGGATCGGGTCCATCGTCGAAGGTCAACGCGGCGATCGATGCCTGCGTGGCGACGCTGGCGACGGGGCCGGCCCGGCGCCACACGAGTCGCGAGACGCCTCGGCACACCACGCTCGCAGGGCGCACGGACGCTTGCCGGTGCAACCGCGGTGCCACGCGCGACATCACGCGTCGACCCGCGTGATCGGCCGCGGTCTGCCGCCGCGCCTCCCCGTGGCCGCGGCGCCCCCGCCTGGTCGCGCACTGAGCCGCCCGGTACTGCCAATCGGTACGCTGCTTCACATGGTGCGCGGAGAGCTTCAGGCGGCGGGGGGTGCGGTGGTGGCCGAGCCCAGCCACCGCCAGATCCGCTCGGGCGTGATGGGCAGCCCGCGGATCACCACGCCGAGCGGCGCCAGCGCGTCCTCGACGGCGTTGGCCACGGCGGCCGGTCCCGGGATCGCGCCGCCCTCGCCCACGCCCTTGGCGCCGAGCGGCGTCACCGGCGAGGGGTGCTCGAGCCGGCCGACCTCGATGTCGGGCACGTCGAGGGCCGTCGGCTTGAGGTAATCCATGAACGTGCCCGTCAGGAGCTGGCCCCGCTCGTCGTAGCGGAACTCCTCCAGCAGCGCCGCGCCCATCCCGTGCACGGTCGAGCCGTGCACCATGCCCTCGACGATCAGCGGGTTCAGCTCGCGGCCGCAGTCGTGGACCACCACGTGGCGCAGGATGCGCACGCCGCCCGTGCCCGGGTCGACTTCGACCACGCAGACGTGCGCGGCGTTCGAGAAGACCAGCTGCGAGCGCACGCGGCGCTGGCCGTCCACGGGCTCGGCCAGGGGGTTCTGGTGGGCGTGGCGGGCCTCCAGCCCCGGCTCCTCGCCGGGGGGCAGGCCGAGCACGTCGGCGTAGGCGGTGCGGGCCAGCTCGCGCAGCGACAGGGCCGTGCCCGGCGCCCCGCGCACCCGGGCGTGGCCGTCGGCGAGCTCGAGGTCCGCCGGCGCCGCTTCCAGCCGGTGCGCGGCGATGCGCAGGAGCTTGTCGCGCACCCGGCGGGCGGCGCCGAGCACGGCGCCGACGTCGGTGACGGAGAACTTGTTCGAGTAGTTGCCCGACAGGTAGAGCCACGGCGTCGTGGCCGAATCGAAGCCGCGGTCGACGTGCACCTGCCCGGGGGCCACCCCGAGCTCGTCGGCGACGATCTGGGCGACGACCGTCTCGTAGCCCTGGCCGCTGGCCGGATCGCCGACCGCGGCCCGGACGGTGCCGTCCGGCTCGACCCGCACCATGGCCGCCTCCGCGGAGCCGGAGGCCGAGCGCCGGCCGGTGACCAGCTCGTAGGACGCCAGGTTGGTGCCCGCGGGCTCGACCGAGGTGGCGATGCCGATGCCGAGCAGCCGGCCCTCGGCGCGCGCCCGCGCCTGCTCGGCGCGCCGGGCGGGATAGTTCACGCGCGCCAGCGCCGCGCGCAGCGTGGCGGGGTAGTCGCCGCTGTCGTAGCGGGCGCCGGGCGGCGTCGTGTAGGGCATCTCCTCGGGCCGCACGTAGTTGCGCAGGCGCAGCTCGGCGGGATCCATGTCGAGCCGGCGGGCCAGCAGGGCCATCGCGCGCTCGACGGCGAAGCACATGAAGGGCTTGCCGATGCCGCGGTTGGCGCCGCTGGGGCACTTGGTGGTGAGCACCGAGTAGGCCTCGTAGCGGACGGCGCCGATGCGGTAGCCGTTGACGATGTTGCCGAGCTTGATCAGGTTGTGCTGCGCCGGGGAGACGAGGTTCTTGCCCTCGTCCACGATGTCGCGGACGCGGAGGGCCAGCACGGTGCCGTCGCGCCGGTACGCCAGGTCGATCGACAGCACGCCGTTGGCGGCGTGCATCAGCGCGGCCAGGTTCTCGCGGCGGTCCTCGATCCACTTCACCGGGCGGCCCGCCGCCCGCGACAGCAGGGCGCAGACCAGCAGGTACGCCGGCCGGCGCTTGTTGCCGAAGGCGCCGCCCACGTCGGGGACGATCAGCCGCAGCCGCGACTGCGGCACGCCGAGGGACTCGGCCAGGATGGCCAGGGTGAGCCCCGGCCGCTGGTCGTTCGTCCAGAACGTGTACGTGTCCGCGCCGGCGTCGTGCTCGGCGATGCCGCCGAAGGTCTCGAGCGGCGTCGAGGCGTAGCGCTGGATCTCGAAGCGCTCGCCCAGCACGCCGTCGGCGGCGGCGAAGGCCCCGTCCACGTCGCCGTACGTGAACGTGTCGTGCCACAGCACGTTGGTGCCGAGCTCGGGGTAGAGCAGCGGCGCCCCCGGCGCGAGCGCGGCCTCGGGGTCGACGACGGGCTCGAGCGGCTCGTACTCGACCACGATGCGGTCCAGCGCGTCCTCGGCCGTCGCCCGGTCCACGGCGGCCACCGCGGCCACCGGCTCGCCGGCGAACCGGACGCGGTCGACGGCCAGGCAGTGGTCGCGGATGGGCACGGGGGTCGGGATCAGGGGCCGGATCGGGCCCGAGGCCCGGGCCGCGGCCTCGCCGGTGAGCACCGCGGCCACGCCCGGCATCGCCGCCGCCGCCCGGGCGTCGACGCGCACGATGCGGGCGTGGGCGTGGGGACTGCGCAGCATCGCCGCGTGCAGCAGCCCGGCGCGCGAGAGGTCGTCCAGGTAGGCGCCGCGGCCGGCCAGCAGGCGCGCGTCCTCCTTGCGGGGCACCGGGGCGCCGATCCAGCTCACGGCGCGGGCTGGCCGGCCGCCTGCGCGATGGCGCGGACGATGTTGACGTAGCCGGTGCACATGCAGAGGTTGGCGGCGATGGCCTCGCGGATCTGCTCGGCGCTCGGGCGCGGGTTGGCGGCGAGCAGCTCGTGCGCGGTGACGATCATCCCCGGCGTGCAGAACCCGCACTGCAGGGCGTGACAGGCGTGGAAGGCGGCCTGCAGGGGGCTCGGCCCGTCCGCGGGCGTCAGCCCCTCGATGGTGGTGATCGCCGCCCCCTCGCACTGCACGGCGAGCAGCAGGCAGGCCCGGGCCGACTCGCCGTCGAGGAGCACCGTGCAGGCCCCGCACACGCCGTGCTCGCAGCCGACGTGGGTGCCGGTCAGGCGCAGGTCCTCGCGGAGGAAGTCGGCCAGCGAGCGCCTTGCGTCGACCGCGCGCTCGACGGGGCGGCCGTTCACGGTGAGGCGGACGAGGACCGTCACCGTCCGATCAGAGCGTCGCCGCCAGCCAGTCGAAGACGACGGTCGCGCCGTGGACGAGGTAGTCGCGCTGGCAGTGCTGGGAGCCGCCCTCCTCGGTGGTGAAGACACGGAACGTCTTGTCGGCCGAGCCGACGGCGTCGAAGAGGGCCCGGGCGTCGGCCATGGGGACCTGCTCGTCGTCGGCGCCGTGCGTGAGCAGGAAGGCGCAGCGCATCCGCTGCACGATCCCGTCCAGGCGGAACGGCTCGAGCCGCTTCAGCGCGTCGTCGAGGCCGTCGACGCCGAGGATCCAGGCGATGTGGTGACCGGGCACGGACATCGAGGCCCGGAAGCCGGCCTCGATGCGCCGCTTCCACGTCGCGTGATAGTCCCAGATCGCCCCCCACGCCACGCAGGCCTTGAACCGGGGCTCCATCGCCGCGCACCGAGGCGCGTAGTAGCCGCCCAGGCTGATGGCCATGACGCCGATGCGGGCGGGGTCGACGTCGGGGCGGGTGAGCAGGTACTCGAGCGCGGCGGTGCCGGCCACCTCGTAGTCGTGGCGGACGGGGTGCCCGCGGAAGCGGATGGTCTCCCCGGTGCCGGGCCCGTCGACGATGAGGCAGGCGATGCCGCGACGGACGAGGTCGGGCACGCCGCGCAGGTACTGCAGCTCCTTCGTGATGTCCAGGCCGTCGAAGAACACGACGCAGGGCCGGCGAGCCAGGTCGGTGTTCTCGGCGTGGACCAGGTAGCCGGGCAGGCTCGCGCCCTCGTAGGGGATCTCCACGATCTCGATTCGCGGCCGGTCGGTGAGCCGGGCGAAGGCGTGGAAGCACTCCACGCCCTGCCGGTACGCCTCCAGCGCGCGCGCGTCCTTCGGCGTCCGGAAGCGCTCGCCCATCTGGTAGTAGTTGCAGGCGCGCAGGAAGGCGCCGGCCGCGGTGAGGCGACGGCCCTCCCGCTCGGCCGTCCGGGCCAGCGCGCGCACGCGCTCGCCCTCGGCGCGCCAGGCCTCGAACCACGCGCCGTCGTCGCCCACGTGCTGGCGCAGGCCGCGCGCGGCGCGGTCGACCTCGCCGATGTCGCTGCCGCCGTAGGCGGCGGCGCCGAGCACGCCGCACACCGCCGACGACCAGCGGTAGTCCTCCGGGAAGTACGTGAACCAGGACGTGGTCCTCGGCAGCACCGTCGCCATGGGGGCCTCCTCGCTCGCCGCCGCGCGAGCCGCGGCCATGGTAGCAAGGGCCGCGGCGCTCGGCACGCCGCTCGGCGCCGTGATGCCTCAGAAGTAGGGGTTACCGTACTGCGCGACCGATGCCTCAGAACGGTGTTACCCACGGGCGGTGGCCTCCTGGCGGACGGGCCGAGTGTCGGCGAGCTTCCACAGGACGTCCAGGGTG
>Ga0209172_10000626_pt1 | contig 93872 bp, 73 predicted proteins | sample LarsenN4metaG_FD_184113 | JGI IMG/M metagenome (GOLD analysis project Ga0209172, IMG submission 184113) | Hot spring sediment bacterial and archeal communities from British Columbia, Canada, to study Microbial Dark Matter (Phase II) - Larsen... ... | reverse complement strand
CACCTTTATCGCCGTTACAAATTCGGATCTTAACTCTGCTTGACTTACCAATTTCAATTTACACCGACTTGGCTGTGGCTTCTGCTCCAATTCCGCCATAGCCTCTCAATTTTTATCGAAAGATGAGTCCAAAGCTAGTTTTTCTCTTATTCAACCTCGGTCTGCCCCTGGTCATCATCGGCCAACCGGGAGTAGCCCTGTTCGGGGGAAACTGGGTAGGCGCAGCGGCGGCTGCCGGCGGATTGTTGCAGCTTAGCGCCGGGCTGCTATTTGCCAGGCAGGCCTGGTTCGCCCTCAAAAATCAAAGAAAGGATGAAGGATGAGGGATGAAGGATGAAAGCAACAAGTATGATCCTCCTTCCAAGATTCTGACTCTCTTACGCATCACGTATCACGCATCACGCCTCACGCATTACGTTCAACGTTTAACGTTTTTGCTTATCTTATTCTTCACCCTACTCCTCCCCGCCTCCTCGCCTCCTCGCCTCCTCGAACTCGGCCCGCAGCAAACGGTCATCACGGCCAATCCCAAAATGGGCGTTCACACCCGCCTCACCGACGAGGTCGAACCCTGGAAAATCAAGCGCACCCTGGAAATGGTCCGCGAGATGGGCGCACCCTGGATGGTGGAATATTTTCCCTGGGCCTACCACGAGCCGTTCCCCGGCTTTTTCGATTGGTCGCACAGCGATTTGGTCATTGACCACGCCAACCGCCAGGGTTTGACCGTCATCGCCCGGCTGGGCCTCACCCCGGAGTGGGCCAGGCCCGCCGATTCGGCTTCCTCTTTTTTAGCCCCGGCCCACTACGACGATTTTGGCGATTTTGCGCAGGCATTTGTGGAACGGTACGGAGGACGAGTAGCGGCCATCATTATCTGGAATGAGCCGAATCTAGCCCTGGAGTGGGGCTTTCAACCGCTCGACCCGGCCGGGTATACCGAGCTGCTGGCGGCGGCTTATCCCCGGGCCAAAGCCGCCAACCCGCAGGTGCTGGTCCTCGGCGGCGCATTAGCTCCCACCCTGGCTCCGCCGGGTGATGCTCAGGCCATGAATGATTTGATTTATCTGGAGCGGATGCTCGACGCCGGGGCGGGAGAGGTTATGGATGGCCTGGCCGTTCACGCCTACGGTTGGGTCTTCCCCGCCGATGATCCGCCCGACCCGCAGGTGATTAACTTTCGGCGGACAGAACTGGTTCACCAACTGCTGGTGGAGCGCGGCTACGCCGATTTACCCATCTACATCACCGAAGGCGGCTGGAACGACCATCCCCGTTGGACCCGCGCCGTCAAACCGGCCCAGCGCATCGAAAATACTTTACGCGCCTACGAGCTGGTCAAAAGCTGGCCCTGGGCCAAAATGATGGCGGTCTGGGCGTTTCGTTATCCCTGGCCGGCCCGCACCTACCTGGACTACTTTACCCTCGTCACCCCGGAATTTGACCCCAAGCCGATTTATCTGGAAGTGCAAAGATATAGTAGGGCAGTAGCCAGAAGTCAGTAGTCAGAGGAGTGTCAAGTGTTAAGTGTCAAGTGCCAGGTGTCGGGTGTCGGGTGTCGGGTGTCAGGTGTTCGGGGTTACGTTTCACACACCAGTGCGAAGCCTCCCCGTGGGACGCACCACGCACCACGTTTCTTCGCCTCACGCCTCACGCCTCACGCTCTCTGGATAGCAGTTCTGTTTATCTTGCTACTTCTGGGGGTCTGGTTCTTCTTCTCTCCCCGCGATGACGGCAGCCTGGCCGAGATTCGGCGGCGGGGGACGCTGCGGGTGGGGCTGGATGCCAGTTTTCCGCCCTTTGAAGCCATTGACGCCAACGGCCAAATCATGGGGCTGGATGTGGACATTGCCAAAGCCATTGCCGCCGATTTAGGAGTCAAGGCGGAATTTGTGAATATTGGTTTTGACGGCCTGTACGATGCTCTGCTGGCTCGCCGGGTAGATGTGGTCATCTCCGGCCTGCCCTACGACCCCCGCTGGACCCAAGATGTGGCTTATACCAGCAACTATTTTAATGCCGGCCAGGTGTTGGTCACTCGCGCCGATAACCAGACCATTAAAACCGTTGACGATTTAGCCGGCCATACCGTCGCTGTCGAATGGGGCAGCCAGGCCGAAATGGAAGCCCGTCAGTTGCAAAATCCCCCCTCTCCCAATGGGAGAGAGGTCGGGGGTGAGGGCGAGATTCCTCAACCCTCTGATGTCGCGTTTAACCTCCTCCGCCAAGACTCCGCCGCCGCCGCCCTCGACGCCGTACTCAACGGCCAGGCCGAGGCCGCCATTGTTGACGCGCCCAGCGCCTTGACTTTCTTGGAAGGAGGGGGTCTAAAAATTGTAACTTATCTAACCGACGAGTGGTATGCCGCCGCCGTGCATCTGCAAAGCCGGGAGCTGTTGGCCGCAGTCAACCAAACCCTGGCTCGGTTAGAGGAAAGCGGCGAGATGGGGCGATTGCAGGCAAAATGGTTTGGACTCGCCCATAAGTAACTTCACAACATTGCCTACCCGGCAGCGATTATGTTATACTTTTGACCCTATACCCCTCAGACAAAATTAACTGCAAGAGGAGCGGACATGATTCAGGAAGAACAAGTCGTTTCCCAACTGCCACCTGCCAGCAGCGGCAACATCATTCGAGGAGTTCTCGGATTAATTCTGGTAGCTCCGGCAGCGTTGTTTTGTCTGGTTGGCCTGGTTTTGCCGACAGTGTCTACCATCACCACCAGCTTCCAAAAAGTAAATCTGTTGTCAACCAGCGAATGGGTCGGCGGGGCTAATTACGCTCGTCTCATGGAGGATAAATCCTTTCTCACGGCGTTGGGCTTTACGCTATCATTGGTCGGCGTGCGGCTGATGGTTGTGGCAGTTGTTCCGCTGCTGCTGGCCTGGATCGTCAACGAGTTTGGCCGGGGAGTCCGCAGCGGGGTGCGCCTGCTGTTCACCATCCCCCTGGCCCTGTTTAGCCCCGTGTCTGTCGCCCTGGTCTGGCTGATGGCGCTCCACCCGCAGTTTGGCCTGTTTGGGGGCGAACCCCCTTGGCTGGCCGACCCGGAACGAGCTGGCGGGGCCATCCGGCTGGTAGATGGCCTGACCTTTTTTGGCCTGGCGTGCGGCCTGGGTTTGATCATCTATCTGGCTGCCCTGCGCGGCTGGGATCATGTAATCTCGTCTCGCTGGAAAGCAGCCCTGCCCTTGCTTGTCGCCTGGCTGACCGGTTTGCTGGCGACGGCGGCGCTGACCCTGCCCTTCTTTACCCTGCCTTTTGTGATGACCAACGGCGGCCCGGCTAACTCGACCCAGACTCTGGCCCTGCTGCAATATCAGTGGGGTTTTCAGCGGTTTCAATTCGGCCCGGCGGCGACTATCGCTACCCTGACCCTTGCCGTCGTGGCCATCATCGGGTTAGCCGTCGCTTTCCTCATTATTTTGAGCGGGCTGCGCCTCGAACTGGCCTCGCCTGGCCCATCAACCGGCTGGCTTGGCGCGGGCCGCAGGCCGCTGGCCCTCATTTTGTTAATCCTTATCCTGGGCGGCAGCCTTAGCCTCTGTTCGATCGGGCTGCTGCCGTTGGGCTGGGCGGCGCTGAGTTCGCTCAAAAGCGAGGCCGAGATATTTTCCGCCGATAGCTCCTTTTTTCCGGCCTCCCCCTCCTTCGAGGCCTACGGCCGGCTGGCCGAGATCATCCCCCTGGCGCGGGTCTGGCTCAATACGCTGATTCCTCCCTTGGGAGCGCTGTTGTGGCAGATTCCGCTCGTTTATGCGGCCGCCCTGGGGATCGGTGCGCTGCGGCCCCTGGGCAAATGGAGCGAATGGTTGTTATTACCCTTTAGCCCGTGGCTATTTGTCACCATCACACCCTTGATCCTGACGGCTTTTCAGAGTTTGCGTGAAGCTGAAAGTTTGAATACCTTCCTGGGGTTGACGCCGCCCATCCTGCTCAATATTCCCATGCTGTTTATCCTGACCTTGTTTTTCAAAGGCCAGGCGAGCAAATACAATGCTGCCGTTGCCGAAGGCGGGTCGAAAACAAACGCCTTCTTCCGCCTGTTGATCCTGCCCTCGCTGCCGCTGGTGATTCTGCTGGCGGCGGCCACACTGCTGCTCAACCTGCAAGCGCTGCTCTGGCCGCTGGTCGTCGCCAATGACCCGGAGCTTCAGACCTTCCCCGTCGCCCTGCTGCTGCTGCGCAGCCAGTTCTCAACTGCCTGGTCTGTCCTGGCCGCCGGGATAACCTTCTTTCAACTTCCGCTATTTTTGTTTTTCTTTGTGGTGTTTGGTTTGCTGCAAGTGCTGTATCTGGATCGTCTTGCTCTACGGAGCGGGACGCCCCAACCTGATACCACGCAGTAATCTGCTTTTATCCCTGTTAAACAACAGCAGTATTCAGCCGGTTATGTTATAGAGCAAAGCTCAATGGCCGACTGATTTTGACTTATTACAAAATAATTTTTTGTATGCATTATCTATAGACATTATATCAATTTAATTGGGGAGCGTTTTTTACCCATCGTGTAGAGCAGGATTTCCAGAATTAAAGGATTTTGATCCTATCATTCAGATAATCCTGCTCTTTCCGGGTGACATAAGTCTAATCGGTATAATGTCTTATGAATAAAGCGTATTTCTGTTAAATTGGAATGGAGTTTGACCCCCGCCTCATTTGAAAATATAATGAAGCCACTGCATCGCCGAAAGCAGGGAAAGGACAAAGATATGCTATACATAAAATTGCCAATGGAACGGCGAAAAAAGATTGCCCTGGTGGCTCACGATAACAAAAAACGGGATTTGCTGGAATGGGCCAGGTATAATCGAGACATCCTGGCTGAACATGAAGTCTTTGCCACCGGCACAACCGGCAAAATTCTGGAAAAGGAACTTGGCTTTGAAATTTTTAAGCTTCAGAGTGGGCCATTAGGTGGCGATCAGCAAATTGGGGCCAAAATTGTTGACGGGGCTATAGATTTTCTCATCTTTTTCTGGGACCCGTTGGAAACCCAACCCCACGATCCCGATGTGAAAGCCCTGTTGCGGATGGCCGTGGTTTGGAATATTCCGACCGCCTGTAATCGAGCTTCGGCCGATTTTATGGTTTCCTCGGCCCTGATGGGAGAGGAATATGATCGTTTGCTTCCCGATTACGAGGAATATCGGCGGCGACCTGTCTTTGAAATGATGGACGATTAATTTCGAGTATGGTGATTATCAGATCGGCTACATTAGACGATCTCAAAGCCATTACCGCTATTTACAATGAGGCCATTTTAACCACCGTTGCCACCTTCGACACCGAGCCAAAGAGCGAGGCCGAGCGGGCGGTTTGGTTTGCTGCTCACGACGCCCGCCATCCGGTTTTGGTGGCGGAAATCGAAGGGCAGGTGGTGGGCTGGGCTTCGCTGAGCAAATGGTCCGACCGCCTGGCCTATGCCGATACCGCCGAGATTTCGCTCTATGTCCATTCCTCACGGCGTGGCCAGGGCATTGGCAAACAGTTGATCGCCGCCATTGTGGCCGAGGGGGAAAAAGCCGGCCTGCACACCCTGATTGCTCGGATTGCTGCCGGCAATAAAGCCAGCGTCCGGCTGCATCAAGCCGCCGGTTTTGAACGTATTGGCGTCATGCGGGAAGTGGGCCGCAAGTTCGGCCAGATTTTGGATATTCATTTGATGCAGAAAATCTATTAATCCATGTCATTTCGAGCGACGAAGGAGCGAGAAATCTTCTACGGTGCGACTTCGAGAAATCCCTGGAGCGCTACATCGGCGTTAGGGATTTCTTCCTTCGGTCGAAATGACATGCTTGGGTAGTTACATTTTTGGCAAAGAAACGAGACAGATGGCCGGCTACTCAAAAACACCGCTGCTTAAAAAACTGGGCATCAAGCCGGGTTCCCGGCTGATCATGCTGAACGCGCCGCAGAACTACGTCCAAACGCTGGGCGAGCTGCCGGAAAATATTACGATTGCTGCTGCCCTGGCCGGCCCACTCGATTTCATCCACTTCTTTACTACCCGCCGTGATGCGCTGGCCGCTGAATTTCCGCGCCTCAAACAGGCCCTCGACCCGGCGGGTATGCTCTGGATTTCCTGGCCTAAACGCGCCGCCAAAGTTGAAACCGATTTGACCGAAGACATCATTCGGGCCATCGGCCTGGCCAACGGCCTGGTGGATGTCAAAGTGGCAGCGGTGGATGAAGTCTGGTCAGGTTTGAAGTTTGTTTTTAGATTGAAGGATCGAGGAAAGGAAGTAGGGAGTAAGGAGTAGGTAGTAGGGGGTACCCCCTACTACCTACTACCTACTCCTTACTCCCTTAAAATTTATGACAGTTCATCGTTTGGAAGCTCAACGCTACTATTATACGTTCGGTCCTCACGAACCCGCCCTACGGATTCACAGCGGCGATACGGTGGTGGCCGAAACGCGGGATGCCTTCGGCTACGACACGCAGCGCAACCCACTGCCCGACACGATGAAACAGCAGTCGCCCGGCACGTCTCTGCGCGAATCAAACCCGCTGGTGGGGCCGATTTATGTCGAAGAGGCTAAAGCAGGCGACCTGCTGGCAGTTCATATCCGGCGCATCCGCCTCACCCGCGATTTTGCCCTCAGCCGGCAAAACTCCTACTTTGGCTCCCTCACCGGCGAAGCGCCCGGCCACCGCCTGCTCTACAACCCGCCCGTGCCGATGATCTGGTACGAGTGGCAGCTTGACCTGGCCCGTAATGTGGGCATTTTGGAACTGCCGAACAGCCGTTTGAAACGGGTCGAAGTACCCTTGCAGCCCTTTATCGGCTCGATTGGCGTCGCCCCCCGCTTTGGTCGAGTGGAGATTGCCCTGACGCCCGGCGAATACGGCGGCAATATGGACTGCCCCGACACCTGCGAGGGCACGACGCTCTACCTGCCGGTCTGGGTGGATGGGGCTTATCTGCTCTTTGGCGATGTTCACGCCCTGCAAGGGGATGGCGAGGTCAACGGCGTGGCTCTGGAAGTGACCGCCGAGGTGACGCTCGACATCGAGGTGCGTCAAGGCATCGAAGCGGAGTGGCCCCGCCTGGAAGATGCGACCCACATCATGGTCGCCGGCAGCACCCGCCCGCTCGATGATTGTGTCCGCCTGGCCCAACTTGAACTCTTGCGCTGGCTGGTGGACGAATACGGTTTTCAACGCGAGGAAGCCTGGCAGTTGAACGCCCAGGTTGGCAGCATGCGGATTGGCAACGTGGTTGATCCCATGTACACCGTGGTCGCCAAATTTCCAAAGGCGTATTTGCCTTGAAAGATGGAGATTAGAGATTGGAGATTGAAAAAATCTCTAATCTCCAATCTCCAATCTCCGATAATGGCTGCGTTTCGCGTTCTAACCTACAATCTCTACTTCGGCGGAACCGACCGGCTGGAGGAAATTTATACCGTCTTGGCCCATGTTGGGGCGGACATCATCGGCCTGACCGAAGCCGACGACCCGGCGGTTGTGGCTGCGCTGGCCGCACGGTTGGGATTGCATCATATCTGGGCCGAGGGCAGCGGCGACCGGCACATTGCCACCCTATCCCGCTATCCCATTGCCGAATGGCAGATTTACCGCACCCCGCCGCTGACCCAGGCCGTGCTGGAAACAAAGCTGGCCTTGCCCAACGGGGCCATTTCTGTTTATAATGCCCACTTTCTGCCAACTCTTCTGCTGCCTTTTGAGGTGCGGCGCTGGCAGGCCGTGGGCAGACTGCTGCAAGTTATCCAGAGCCGCCGGCCGGGAGCGCACCTGATTATGGGGGATTTGAACGCCATCGCCCGTGGGGACCGGGTTTTACAGCGCAACAACCCGGCTCGCATGCGCCGGCTGATGGCCTTGCAACTCAATATGATTTTCCGGCTGGCGCTACCTCGACTGCTCAAAGCTGGCTACACCGATTGTTTCCGCCTCCTGCACCCCCACGCCGACGGCTTCACCTGGATGCCGGGCAATCTGACGACTCGTTATGATTATATTCTGGCCGATCCGGCTATGGCCGCCCGCCTGCAAACCTGCCGGGTAATTGACGATATCGAGGCCGTCTGCACTGCCTCCGATCACCTGCCCTTATTAGCGGAATTTAAACTTTAGTTTTTGCATAATGACGAATCTAACTAACACAGAATTTCCAATATCCCTCCCCTACTACCTACTGCCTACTACCTACTCCTTGCTCCCTGACTTCTGGTCTCGCCAGGCCAACACCCCCACCCACTCCTTTGAATTTGCCCCCTTCGGCATCCCCACCCAGATTACAACCAACCGGCCAGAACTTTTAAGCGCAGCTCGCCTCTCGGCAGGGCGTTTCAGCCAACCCCCAACCCCCAACCCCCAACCCCCTAATCTCCAATCTCCAATCTCCCTTCGTTTAATCGCTACCCCCCACCCCACCCCACCCCTCCCCGCCGACCTGCCGGAACGATTGAATTACAATGGTGTAGGTGACTGGCTCAGTCTGTCAGCCGGGGAGTGGGGCCATGCCTTTGCTCACCTGCCAAGTCGAACTGCCGTCGCCTTTTTGTCGCCCGCCCTGGCCGCCGAAACCCGCCTGGTCAGCCGTTATATTGTTGACCATTACCTGCTAAACTTCATTCTGACCGAATGGGCCATGCTCCACGCCTCCTGCGTCCTCGACCCGAGCGGACAGCGGCTAATCTTGATGGTGGCCCCGCACAATACCGGCAAATCCACCACCGCGCTGCGCTTGCTGCAAGCCGGTTACATGTTTCTGGCCGACGGCATGGCCCTGCTGCGCCAAAATGGGAAGGGTTTTGTCGCCGGCGGCTACCCCATCGGCGAGGTCAAGCTGCGGGACGATGTGTTGGCCCTGTTCTCGAATTACGGCGGCGAGGCTGTCCATGTGCGCGAACAGCGCAAAACGGTGGTCAATTTACGGGCTGTTCACGCCGACCGTTTGGCCGAAACGCTTTTCACGCCGCAGCAGATTCACCTCTGCCTGGTTGAGCGGAGCAGCAACACGCAGACGGAAATCGCCCCGCTCTCACCCGCCGAAGCGGAGCCGGTTCTGGCCGCCAACAGCGTCTTTTGGGATGAACCGGCGCGGCTGGCCCATAACACCGCGGCCTTGCAGGCTCTACTCGAAAGCGCCGGGGTGTATCGCCTGAAAATTGGCACAGAACCGGGTGGTATTGTTCAAACAATAGCAAATTTGATGTAATAGACAAAGCAGATAAACATCGTACAATCTTTTAGCGGGCCGGGCTCCCACGCCCGGCCAAGCGACGGCGTGGGAGCCGTCGCTGCTACAATGATAGTATGACTTTTAAGTGATTTGTCTATAAGTTAAGTCAAAATTAGCTTCTTTAAGAGTATTCCGAAATTCCAGCGGCATTCTTGTCATTGGCGCTCGTCCGGCGATGAAGTCGCCGGACTATCCAACAGCGCCCGATTAATCGGGCTAGAGCTGGGTTGACCCGGCGCTGTTCCTTAGCCCTGGCATTCATGCCGGGGCGGACTCTGATGTTTTAGATATTACGGTTTATTTTCATGCTGCTCATCGAACACCGGGTCAATACCCTTGAACATCTCCAGCGTGTGCCGCCGGAACGCGGCATCGAGGTAGATGTGCGCGACTACGACGGCGATCTGCGCCTGGTCCACGATCCTTTCCAGGGGGGGGAACGGCTGGAAGATTTGCTGGCCGCCTACCATCACGCCCTGCTGATTTTTAACGTCAAGTGTGATGGCCTGGAGGGCCGGATCATGGAATTAGCCGCCAAATATAACATCCGGGATTACTTTTTTCTGGACCTGGCTAACCCGACCTTGGTCAACCTGGCGCGGCGAGGCGTCCGGCAGGTGGCGGTGCGCTACTCCGAATTTGAACCGCTGGAATTTGCCCTGGCTTTTGCCGGTCAGGCCGAATGGGTTTGGGTGGACTGCTTCACCCACCTGCCCCTGACCCCGGAAATCTACCGGTGCTTGGCCGAGCATTTCAAAATCTGCCTGGTTTCCCCGGAGTTACAAAAACACCCGCGCGACTGGATTCAATCCTTCCGCCGGCAGTTGTGCGAAATGCCCGTTGATGCTGTTTGTACAGATTATTGTGAGGAATGGCTTAAGTGATGCGTGATACGTGATACCTGAGATTCTTTACGCATCACGCATCACGTATCACGCCTCAGGTTAGATGAATGTTACAACTCGCTAAAAATTCTCACTGGTTACAAACCCTCGTGGTCAAATGGGTCTCGGCGCTGCACCCGGCCATCGAGCACAATGTTCAAAAAACGCAGGCCCTCAAAAAAGCCTTTTATTACGCCTTTTTGGAGCAGCTTCCCGGCGACTATCTGGAATTTGGCGTCTTTGAGGGTACCTCGCTGATTGCCGCTTTTGAAAACGACCGGCGCTTCCGCACGCTTGAAACACCCCGGCGGGCCTTCTGGGGCTTCGACTCCTTTGAAGGTTTCAAATATTTCAGCGGGCGCGACCGGCACCCCTTTTTCAAAGAGGGCGATTTTGCCAGCAGCTACGAGCAGACCCGCCGCCGCATCGAGCGGCATTTTAACGGACGGGCCGATTGGCATTTGGTGAAGGGATATTTTGAAGAGACCATTGGCGGCAAAACCGCCCCTGAGTTGGGGATTACCAAAATTAGCGTCGCCCTGATAGATTGTGATTTGGGCACACCTGCCCTGGTGGCCCTCAATTTTATGGCCCCGGCCCTGCAAAATGGCACGGTCCTCATTCTGGACGATTACTTTGCCTACTGCGGCAGCCAACGGGAGGGTGTGGCCGGGGCCTTTCACCAATTCCAGGCCGAGCACCCGCGCCTGCTGTTCCGGCGGCTGTTTGATTATGGGCACGGCGGGCAAGGCTTTGTGCTGGCCGATGGGGCTGAGGAGGAGAGCTAACGATGCAAATTATCATACCTATGGCCGGGTTGGGGACCCGTTTTGTCCGGGCCGGCTATAAAGCCATCAAACCGCTCATCGAAGTGGATGGCCGCCCTATGATCGAGCACGTGGTCCGCATGTTTCGCGGGGAGCGCGATTTTCTGTTCATCTGCGCCCGGCCTCACCTGGAAGAAACTCCGCTGCGGGCCGTGCTGGAAGAATTAGTCCCCGGCGCAACCATTGTCGCCATCGAACCGCACAAAGACGGGCCGGTCTGTACGGCGCTGGCCGCCCAGGCTTACATCAAAGATGATGAGCCGGTCATCCTCAACTACTGCGATGCTGCCGCCTTGTGGGATTACGGCGATTTCAAACAGCGCATGGCCCAGCTCGACTGCGCCGGGGCATTGATAGCTTTTCGCGGCTTTCACCCCCACAGCCTGGGGCCGACCCTCTACGCCTACATCCGCGAGCAAAACAACAATTTTCTGGAAATCCGGGAAAAACGGGCCTTCACCGACCAGCGCATGAACGAGTTTGCCTCGACCGGCACGTACTATTTCCGCAGCGGCGCACTGCTCAAGCATTACTTCCGGCGGGCAGTGGAGCGCAATTACCAGACCCAGGGCGAATATTTTGCCAGCGTCCCCTATAACCTGCTGGCCGAAGACGGTCTGCCGGTCCATGTCTACCCGGTGCAGCAGTTCATCCACTGGGGCACGCCCGATGACCTGGCCGAATACCAGGCCTGGTCGGACTACTTTGCCCGTTATGCCGATTGGAAGCCAACCCTGCCGGAACTGCCCGGTATCAATCTCATTCCCATGGCCGGGGCCGGGGCGCGTTTCAGCCGTGAAGGCTATGCCCAACCCAAACCGCTGGTTCCCGTGGCCGGCGCGCCGATGGTCCAGCGCTCGCTCGACACCTTCCCCCCGGCCCACACCTGGATTGCCGCCTGCCGCACCGAACACCTGCAAACTTCGCCCCTTGCGCCGGTATTGACCGGCAACGGCCACCGGGTTGAAATTTTGCCGGTAGACCAACTCACCGCCGGCCAGGCTGTCACCTGCCTGCTGGCCCGCGACCGACTCGACCCCAACGCACCGCTGCTCATCGCCCCCTGCGATGCTGCCCTGGTGTACGACCAAGAGCACTATGCCGCTCTGGTCAACAATGCTGAGGTGGATTGCCTGGTCTGGACATTTCGCAACCACCCGCACGCCAACCGCAACCCGCACCAATACGGCTGGATCGAAGCGACGCCTGGCGGAGAAATAGAGCGTATCTCCTGCAAAACACCCCTCAACGGGGATGTCCGGCACGCCCCCGGCATTATCGGCGCGTTTTGGTTTCGTCAGGCCCGTTTCTTTCTCGAAGCCGCCGATGGCCTGATTGCCCAGAACCGGCGGGTCAATAACGAATTTTACGTAGACTCAGCCATCGAGGTTTTGGTGGAACAGGGCCGCCGGGCCAGGATTTTCGACGTGCAGCACTACATCTGCTTTGGCACCCCCGACGACGTGCGCAGCTACGAATATTGGGCCGCGTATTTTGCTAAAGCGCCGCACCATCCTTTTGAGCAGGAGGGCAGGAGCGCAGGGGGGCAGGGGTGAAATCTCCCCTCTGCTCCCCCGCTCCCCTGCACCTCTGCCCGTTGGCAAGGAGAATTTGAGGTGGATAGAAACGCCCCCTGTCTGTCCATCATCCTGCCGTGTTACAACGAAGCCGGCAACTTGCCTTTGCTGCTGGAGGCCTACCGGCAGGTCTGGCGCGATTTGCCGGCGGAGTTAATTTTGGTGGATAACGGCTCAACCGATTCCACTGCGGCGGTGCTGGCGGGCGAGTTGGCCCGGCCCGAATTTGCTTTTGCCCGGAGCGTGCGCGTCCCGCAGAATCGCGGCTACGGGCATGGAATTTTAACCGGCTTGCAGGCGGCCAGAGGGGAGTTTCTGGCCTTCTCCCACGCCGATATGCAGTGCAGCCCGGCCGATGTCTTCCGGGCCTATGACCGGCTGCTGGCCGCACCCAACCCCAGCCAAACGCTGGTTAAGGGCAAGCGGACCGCCCGCGACGCCAGCGCCTCGCTGGTCACGAATGGTATGGCCGCGCTGGCTTCGACGGTGCTGCTGACCCCCTTGACCGACATCAATGCCCAGCCAAAACTGTTTCACCGCAGCCACCTGGCCCGCCTGACCCGCCCCCCCGACGGCTTTCAATTCGACCTGTATGTGCTCTACCGGGCCAGGCAGGCCGGCTTGACCCTGCTGACCATCCCGGTGGTTTTTGGCGAGCGCGTCCACGGCCAATCGAAGTCCGCCTTTAATATTTTGGCCCGCTATCGCACCATCTGGGCAACCATCACTTACATCTTTAAATTGCGCTTCGGAGGCGCGGCTTGAATTTGCTCCGCTGGCTCGTCCGTCACCCGTTGTGGTTATTATTCCTCATCGCCTTTGTGGTCCGCCTCCTCCCGGCAACCGTGCGTTTTGTCATCGGCAGCGACGAGGGGTTATTCCTGACCCTGGGCCAAAACCTGGCCGCCGGCCGTGGCTACACCGGTGATGGGGCGACCATCCAGATTGACTTTCCGCCCGGCTTTGCCCTGTTTGCCGCCGCCGTTTACCGCCTGGGCGGCGGCCTGGAACTGCCAACCCAACTCAATATTTTGCTCATCGGTTCGCTGCTGCCGCTGCCCATCTATTGGCTGGCTCGCCAGCTCAGCGACGCAAAAACGGCGCTGCTGGCCGGCCTGCTCACCGCCCTGCACCCGGCTCTGGTTTTGAGCCAGGGTAACTTTGAATCGGTGGCCGAACAGCCTTACGCCTTACTGTTGTACACGGCCTGGGGTTTGTTGGGGTGGGGCTTGACTTCGGCTCGCGCCGGATTGCCAAATCCGGCGCAGCGTAAGAACTGGGCCTTTGGCCTGGCCGGACTCCTGACCGGCCTGGCCCATTTGGTCCGCTGGGAAGGCGTCATTTTGGGTGTAGTAGCACTGGGAATTATTATTTTGGTGCTGCGCCGGGCGGCGCTAAAACCGGCGCTGCTCTTTGCCGGGGGGCTGGCTCTTTTTGCCGTGCCGTACGCGTTTTACCTGTACCAGCACACCGGCTCGATCCTCAGCCCCAAAACCATGCTGACCCAACTGCACGCCGCTGCCATTGACGCCAGCGTGGAGGACCCCTACGCCATCGAGAAATATTTTTTTGAGCCTTACGAAGCCTGGCTGGCCAATCCCCGTGTGCCGCCGCAGGTGGTCCAGGAAAACCGGCTGGCCCCGTTGCAGCGCTACGCCGGCAACGTCCTGCTCGAACTGCGGCTCTGGTTTACCTCGTTTGCCTTTATGACCCTGCTCTGGATTGTCCCTTTTTTAGTGGGGTTGGGGGCGCTGGGCCTCAAACAAACCTTGTTTCTGCTGCCGCTGTTCATCCCTCTGGCCTTTATCCCGGCCTCGGTAGTGGACCCGCGCTACTTTCTGATCCCACTGCCCATCCTGATGATTTTTACCGCCCGCGGCTGGACCTGGCTGCAAGCACGTTTACCCCACCTGCCTTTGCCTTTTTTGGCCCAATCTGTTTCCCTGGCAACGCTGCTGGTGGTTACCACGCTGGGTTTGTTTACCCTGGCCGACCTGAGCGGCCCCTTTCTCTACCCGCGTCCGCTCGAATACCGGGCGGCGGGCCTGGCTCTGCGCGGGCAGATACCGCCCGGCGCATCCATTCTGGCCCGCAAACGGCAGGTACCCTTCTATGCCAACGGGGTCTGGGTCTGGCTGCCCTTCACCGATGTAGACGGGCTGTTGGCCTACGCCGCCAGCCATAATATTGATTATATAATCCTGGACCGGTACACCACGCCCGGCCTGCGCCCTCAACTGGTTGGCCTGCTCAACCCGGCCAACGCCCCGGCCAGCCTGACCCCGCTGTATGTGGGGGATAATGTGGTGGTTTATCAAATTAGCCACCTGAATGTTGCGAATTAGCTACAGCCATGTCATTTCGACCGAAGGGAGAAATCCCCGATACTGTACTTATACAGTTTGTGGTAAAAAGACGACTTTAGTTTGTAGGGGTAACGAGATGTTGCATAAAAATATCTCGCGCAAAGCCGCAAAGTTTTTATAAATATCTTGGCGTTCTTGGCGTCTTTGCGTGAGAATTTCTTAAGAGCGTCTATGCAATATACTCTTGCCTACGACAAAAGAGGACCTTGTTACCTATGAGTCTGCTCATTACAGGCCAACTTATCGCCAACAGCCTCCGCCTCGACGCGCCGCCGCCGGCCCTGACCGGCGAGGTAGATTGGGCGCAGCTTGTTCACCACGCCGACGGCCACTCGCTGACGCCGCTGCTGTACGCCGCCTGGCGTGAGGCCGGCCAGCTTGAGCGCATCCCTGCCGCGATCCGCGAGCGCATGGCCCAGGCTTACGCCGACAACGCCCGGCGCAACGAGAACATTCGCCGCGAACTGCTTGAACTCGATCAGCTTTTGAGCGAAGCCGCTGTACCACACCTGATTCTCAAGGGCTGGTCACTCATCGAAAATCTCTACTCCGACCCGGCTCGGCGGGTGCTGTACGACCACGATTTCCTGGTCCCCGCCGGCCAGGCCGAAACCGGCCACCGGGCGCTGCAAGCTGCCGGCTTCCGGCCCCTGCCCGGCAAAGATGAGTGGATTGAGAAACATCTGCCCGCCCTCTGGCGTAACGACAATTACCCCTGGAACGGTTATCTTTTTGATCCGCTTTACCCGCGCCCGGTGGAGCTGCATGTGCGGCTGTGGGAGCAGAATTGGCGTGGCCTGGCCGTGCGCCAATTGTCCGACCCCTGGTCCGATGCTCAAACCCAAATTATCGCCGGGGCGCCAATGCAGCGCCTCTCGGCTGAAAATACTTTGATCCACCTGGCCATGCATTTCGCCGGGCATCTGGTCGAGCGGGAGGCCCGGCTGAACCAATTATTAGATTTGGCTCGCTTTGTCCAGGTATCAAGCGGATTGGAGTGGGACGCCATTTTGCAGCGGGCGGCCCAGGCCGGGGTGAGCCGCTTTGTGTATGCTTCGCTTTTTTTGGCTCATGAGGTGTTTGGCTCGCCCTTGCCGCCTCCGCCGGTCTGGCAGCAGTTGGCCGCAGCCACTCCACCCGCCTTCCGGGCCTGGTTGGCTGAACACGGCCCGGCAGATGTCCTTACCAGCGACTTCCGGCGGCGGCACAAAGGCCAGGATTACCGCTTAACCTTCCTGGCGGCGTCCTCTAATTTGGAAAAGTTGGGGATTTTGCGTTTTGCCGCGCTGCCGCCGCTGGGCCAACTGGCGGCCAAATACAAACTGCGCCATCGCTGGCTGGGGCCGCTGCTCTATCCGCGCTACGTGGCCGAGCGGGTCGGCAGTTATGGCCGGGGGCTGCTGCGTACGAAGCATGAGTAACGGAGCAAGTTCATTTCATCCTCGTCGGCTCACGATGGATTTGAAGGAGCTTCGAAAAAAGAATTAGCTCACGGATAAACGCGGACGCGAAGCGCACAGATTTTTCTTAATTTTTATCCTTATCCGTGTCATCTGTGTTCATCCGTGAGCAGGATTACTTCGTCTGCTCCTGCAAGGCCGTCCAGACTCGTTCCGGGGTCAGGGGGATGCGGCGCAGGCGCGCGCCGGTGGCGTTGAACACGGCGCTGGCAATGGCCGGGGCCACGCCGTCTTTGGGAATCTCGGCCACGGCTTTGGCTCCAAAGGGACCGCTGGGTTCGATGGTTTGGACCAGGATGACTTCCAACTCCGGCATCTCATCGGCGCGGTAGATTTTGTATGGCCCCAACGCCGGATTGACCATGCGCCCGTTTTCGTCGTAAACCATCTCTTCGCAGTGGCCGTAGCCCAGGGCCTGGGTCATGCCGCCTTCCACCTGGCCGCTGGCGGTGATTGGATTGATGGCCATGCCGCAGTCAACGGCCATGACCAGTTTTTTGACCGTGACCTGGCCGGTTTCGATGTCAACCTCCACCTCGGCAAACTGGCCGGCAAAGGGCGGCGGCGAATCGGGCGACACGTAAGAAGCCGTGGCCATGATCTGCCGCTGCTGGTCCTGGTGCAGCGAGTGCAGCGCCACCTCGCCCAGCCCCACCGAGCGGCCATCGGGGGCATAAGCCCGCCGGTCGCGCAGGGTCACGCCGCTCCAATCGTCCAGCTTCAGCATCAACCCCACCCGCTCTTTGATCTGCTCGCGGACCTGCTCGGCGGCCCGCTTGACCGCCGTGCCGGAGATGTAGGTGGTGCTGGAGGCATATGCGCCGGTATCAAACGGGGTCATATCGGTATCGCTGGAGTAAACCACCACATCCTCGGTCCGCACGCCCAACACCTCGGCGGCAATCTGGGCCAGCACCGTATCGGAGCCGGTGCCCAGGTCGGTCGCCCCGACCAGCAGGTTGAAAGAGCCGTCGTCGTTAATCTTGAGGCTGGCCCCGCCCATATCCAGGCCGGGGATGGCCGTGCCGTGCATACACACCGCCAAACCCAGGCCGCGCCGCAGATGAGGCTTGCCGGGGACCATATTCCAACCCGGCTCGTGGCGGCGGCTCCAGTTGATGGCCTGCATGCCCTGGGCGATACATTCATTTAGCCCGCTGGTGCGAATGACCGGGACCGAGGCAATATCGGCCTCGCCTTCGCCCAGCTGCGGGGCAATGTCCATGGTGTCGCCCACCTGCACCCAGTTTTTGCGTTTAAATTCCACCACGTCCATGCCAATGGCGGCGGCAATCTCCTCCATGTGGCTTTCCAGGGCAAACAAAGCCTGGGGCGCGCCGTAACCTCGGTACGCGCCGGGGACGGGAATATTGGTGTAAGCCACTTTGCACTCAAACTTCTTGTGGGGGCAGCGGTAGGTGCTCAGCCCGCGCAAGCCGGTGACGGTTTGGACCGTTAAGCCGTGCGCGGCGTAAGGCCCGGTGTTGCCGATGACGGTCATCTCCTGGGCCACCAGTGTGCCGTCCTTTTTGATACCGCTCTTAAAGGTAATGGTCTGGGGATGGCGGGTGCGGCTGGACATGAATTCTTCGGCCCGCGTCAGCTCCAATCGAACTGGCTTGCCGGTGGCAACGGTCAGGTGGCCGACAATATCCTCGATCAGCATCTCCTGCTTGACCCCAAAGCCGCCGCCAATGCGCGGCTTAATCACCCGGATGCGTTTGACCGGCAGTCCCAGCAGCGGGGCAACCATACGCCGGACGTGAAACGGCACCTGGGTCGAGGTGCGGATAACCAGCCGCTCGTCGGAGTCCCAATAACAGATAGCAATATGCGGCTCGATGGGGCACTGCTGCACCTGGTGGACGTAATAGTGGTGCTCAAACACCTGGTCCGACTCGGCAAAGCCCTGCTCTACATTGCCTACTTCGGCGTGAATGTGGTGGCTGATGTTGTGGGCCGCGTCGTACGCGCCCTCCATATCCGGCTCGTCGTGGATCACCGGCGCGCCCTCTTTGATGGCTTCATTTTCGTCAAAAACAGCGGGTAATACTTCATAAGTTACTTTGATCCGCTTGACCGCCTCTTCGGCAATCTCCAGCGACTCGGCAGCTACGGCGGCCACTCGGTCGCCTACGTAACGTACTTTGTTGTCAAAGCTGACCTGGTCGTAGGGTTTGGGGTTGGGGTACGACTGGCCGCCGGAAGCATAGCGCACTCGAGCCACGTTTTTGTAATGCAGCACGGCGTGAACGCCGGGCAGGGCGCGGGCCTCGCTGTCGTCAATATCCAGGATGCGGGCGTGGGCGTGGGGGCTGGTCAGCAGCTTGGCGTAGAGCATACCGCGCATCTCAAAATCGTCTACAAAGGCGGGGTTGCCCTTGGCCAGCTTGATGGCATCCACTTTGGTTTCCGATTTACCGACAACCTTCAAATCCGGCGCTTCGGGCGCAACCACAAACTTGGGCAAGGTGATGCGCTGGGTACCAATCCCGCCGGCCTGGGGGCCACTGCCACCAGCCAATTCCGGCCCACTATCTTCTCCCCCGCTCCCCGGCTCCTCCGCTCCCCTGCTGAACAAATCTCCAAAATCGTGCCCCGGCAAAATAATCGGCGTGACCACGTTCGGCTCGACCGTCGTCGGCTCTTCACCACGCAGAACGGCCGCTGCTTCCAGCACCGCCTGCACCGGCTTGACGTAGCCGGTCTCGCGGTCCAGAATGCCGGAGAGGGCATCGCGCACCTCCGCTTCGGTGGGGTTGGGATTTTTAGCCAGCAGGGCTTTGGCGGCCAGGACCATGGCCGGGGTCGAGTAGCCGGATTGGATCGCCCCGGTGCGGATAAACGCTTGCTGAATCGGGTGCAGGTTCAACCCCTGGGCCAGCCCTTCGACCGTTTCGATGGTGTGGCCGTCGGCCTGGGCGGCCAGCATGACATCGGTATTGACCAGACGGCCATCCAGCAGCACCGCCGAGGCCCCGGTTTCGCCGGTATCGCTGCCAAAGCGGACGCTGTGATAGCCTTCCCGCCGCAGTACACGGAGTAAAGTATCCCCCGGCGCGCAGGTCAAGGTTTTGTTGACGCCGTTGATGGTGATATTGATTTGCATAACTGTCTCCTGGAAAAAAGTAGACGGTAGACGGTAGACGGTAGACAGGGAAATTATACAGCCCTGCAACTTTGCTACCCCGCCGGGTGCTCCACACTCGGCAGTACCTTTTCATTGTTAATAGGGTATCTTTTGGCAAAAGAACTGATCACCTAACTTCATTAACCACCCGCTTAGCCAGTGTCGCGGCAACCTGGCGGCGGTACTCGCTGGAGCCGCGAAAGTCGGCGGGGGGATTAATCGCCCCTTTGACGTTGTTAGGGTCAACCAGAATCGGCGTGGCGGCGACCCCGCACAGGGCCAGATAAATTTGACCGCTGGCGGTCAACCGGGCGACAGCAGCGACAATCGGCTGGTCGGCGGGGGTGCGACCGACGCGGGCGCTGGCCGTTTTGCCGGTGATAGCCAGGGACACGGCGGTGACAATGCCTCCTTCCAGGCTGCCCGCACCATCGCGCAAAAAGTCGGCCAAAGGTAAGCGTTTGCTGCCCCGGCTGGACTGAATTTGAACTTCTGCCTCAAAAACCAGCAAAGCGGCCAGAAATTCGCTTTCTTTGCCGGCCCCCACGACCACGCCGCCGACGGTGGCGGCGTGGCGAAAGGTGTTGGGGCCTTCGCGGTGGGCAGCCTCGCGGAGCAAAGCCGGGGCCTGGCTATCTTCGACAATGGTTTGCAAGCGAACCATCGCGCCCAGGGTCAACCGGTCGCCGCTGTAGCTGACTTCGGTCAGCCCGACCGCTTGCAAATCAACCACTTCGTCCACCCGTTCATCCAGATGAGCCGTAATATAAGTGCCGCCACCCACCACGGCAGTGTTGACCCCCGTTCGGGCCAGTAACCGAATGGCCTCCTCTAGATTGGCCGGACGATGATAAGCTTTTATTTGAGGCATCGTTGGAAATCCTTCCTGACAGAATTGTATAAGGTGCAAAAATAACATACGTCTTGCGTGTTGCGTCTTGCGTAAAAAACGGAAGACGCAACACGCAAGAGAATCTACAGCATCAACGCAAAAGGTCGCTCGATCAACTGTTTCACCCGTTGTAGAAATCTGGCGGCGGGTGCGCCGTCAAGGGCGCGGTGGTCGAAGCTGAGGCTGAGGGTCATCATTTGGCGGATGACGACCTCATTTTGGCGGGCTACGGGTTTAGCAGCGATGCGCCCTGCCCCCAAAATAGCAATTTGGGGCGGGTTAATGATGGGGGTGAAGCCATCTACCTCAAAAGCGCCCAGGTTGGTGATGGTAAAGGTGCCTCCGGCCAGATCATCAGGGCGCAGCTCACCGGCCAGCGCCTGCTCGATCAGGGCGGCATAACCCTGTTGAATCGAAACCAGGCTCAAGGTGTCCACCCGGCGCAGCACAGGGGTGGTCAGGCCGCGTTCCGTGTCAACGGCCAGGGCAATGTTAATCTCTTTTTGGAGGCGAACTCCCTGGGCGCTCTGATCAAAAAGCGCGTTCACCTGGGGCTGTTCACGCAGCACGCGGGCGCAGATAGCGGCCAGGAGGGTATTGTAGCTTATCTTCTGCGCCGTGGACAGTTCAGCGTTGAGCTGCGCCCTGGCCTCGACCAGAGGAGTCGCGTCGGCCTCAGTAAAGAGAGTTACGTGCGGGGCGGTAAAGGCGCTCTGGCTCAAGCGCCGGGCAATGGTCTGGCGCAGCGGCGAGAGCGGAATAAGATCACCGTCGAGGGAGGGTAAGGCGCGAGCCAAATCGTCTTTGGTAATGCGGCCGGAGGACGTGCTGCCGGTCATTTGGCTGGGATCAAGCTGCTGTTCAGCCGCCATGCGCCGGGCCACGGGAGTCATTTTGAGCGTAGGTGGCGGCGGAACGGAACCCGCTTCGGGCTGGCTGGCCCAAAACTGCTCCACATCGGCCAGTTGAATCCGGCCGGCCGGCCCGCTGCCCGGCAGTTGGTTCAAATCTAAATTTAAATCCCTGGCGCGGGCTTTGGCGCGAGGGGTCGCAGGCCGCCGGCCTGCTTGCATTTCGCTGCTGCTCAGGTTGCCCGGAGCTACAACAAGCGGCTCCAGCACCGCCACAGGCGTGCCGCAAGGCACTGTTTGCCCGGCAGTCACCAGGATTTCGGCCAGGACGCCGGCCATAGGCGACTCAAATTCCAGGGCCGACTTTTCGCTTTCAAATTCAAACAAAATTTCGCCCTGTTTAATCGGGTCTCCGGCCGTTTTACGCCAGCGGGTCAGGGTTCCTTCGGTCATGGTCAGACCTAGTTTGGGCATAATGATACGCATGCTCAATCCTTGAGGCAATGGGCCGTGAAACGTTGGGTGGCGCAGTCGGCTCGCATGATAATCAAAGATAAGGATTAAGTCAACTAAAGGCTAAAGCCGAGCCGGTTTCCTACAATTTACCTCGGTGCATTGACACCTATAGCCGGATGCGTATAATATGGGAAAATTGGCGCAAATAGCAGGTCGGCGAGTAGCAAAGCAGCCTTAACCCAAACCGTGCCACCTGAAAACTGCGACCCGTTAAATTCAATGAGGAAGGGGAGTTTGCTATGAATGAGGGCTTGATTATCACTCTGCTTATCGTTAATATTGCTTTAAGCGGCGCGGCCTTGTTGGGGGTATTTGTCGCTTTGGGGATGATGAGCAGAGGCAAAGAAGAATAATTTGTTTGTAGCTTAAAACACTTGAAAGGGTTGCCGGGGCAGCCCTTTTTAGTTTTTTAGCGGATTGGCGCAGTTAAGCTTGTATCATCCTTAATTATATGTAAAATTAGAAGTATAGGCGTCCAGAAAAGTTCTTTCCCTACAATCAAGGTAGCAGGGTAGCAAAGTAGCAATTTGTTACCTGCTACCCTGCTACTTGCTACCTGTTTCAGTGACGAAAACTTTTCTGGAGAACTATATAGCCGTTAGGTAAATTTGGGATCAGATCTATGAGCCTAACCATCAAAGATGTCCGGGCAGAGATGCCCAATTACGCCACTTACAAAGATTGGCAGCGCAGCGGCCCTATTCTGGGTATTGCCGTCCATCATTCAGCCACGGCTGACCGCACTACCGGGGCGCCGATTGGCAACGCGCACACTTTTTTTGATTACCACGTTAACCAACGCGGCTGGGTCCACGGCGGTTACAATTATGTCATCACCGGCAGCGGCGAGATCGAATATGCGCTGGACGAAAAAATTGCCGCTTACCACGCCGGCTTTGCCGACCCGGATAATTCAGAGGGGTTGGAGCATGGCCAGTATTGGAATAATCATTACCTGGCTATTTGTCTGTCGGGCTGGTTTAGCCAGGGCCGCACCTATCGAGACAGCGCCGGGCGCACTCAACCCATCCCCAACAATTTTACCAGCCCCAGCGCCGCCCAGATGGAGTCGCTGTTAGGCTTGATTCAGCAGTTGCGCCGAAAGTATGACATTCCGGTAGATAATGTGCGCGGCCATCGAGAATTGGCCGGCAATGCCACCACCTGCCCCGGCCCCACCCTCGACCCGGCCCAAATTCGGGCGGCGCTGCGGGCTGCCGACGAGGCGGAACCAGAGCCTCAGCCTGAACCCGACCTGCCGGCCCAAGTTGACCCCGGCGAACACGTCCTGCTGCTGCCCGACACCGACAAATATTTAAACGCCGCTATGGCTTACATCTGGAAATTCCAGCCTGATGTCAGCTTTGCCGTTGACGAAGCCCGCGGGCGCTGGCCTTATGTGACGGCAGTCGGCAATCCTGAAACGATCAGCGATGAACAGTTGACCCGGCTGCGCCTGGGCGGGGCCAAATTGGTCCAGCGCATTGCCGGTGACCCGTCCACTGTGCAAACCACCCTTGATAAGCTGGCCCAAACCGGACTGCGCTTTGTCACCAAACCCGACACACCCCCAGCAGCATGGCGCACCTACACCGTCCAACCCGGCGATACGCTGTCAGTCATCGCCCGACAGATGTACGGTCAGGCCCAGCTCTGGCGGGTTATCTTTGACGCCAACCAAGATATTTTAACCGACCCCAGCCGCCTCCGCCCCGGGCAGGTCTTAAAAATTCCACCAAAGCCGGAGTAAGGAGTAAGGAGTAGGGAGTAAGGGGTTAATCTTTTATCACCTTCTGCCTACTCCCTACTCCCTACTGCCTACTCCCTACCATGGCTAAACGTAGATCACAACTGTTAGAAATTCTATATTCCAAAGGCCCGGCGGCGGCGATCCTGCAATCGGCGGCTAAAGACCGGGATCGGGGGCTGGCCAGCAATTTGCGCTACCCTTTCCTGGCGATTGTCGGCCAATCTGAAATGAAGATTGCCTTGATTTTGGCTTTGATCAATCGGGCCATTGGCGGTGTTTTGCTGGTGGGCGCGCGAGGGACGGCCAAAACTACGGCGGTGCGCGGCCTGGTTGATTTGATGCCGATAGTCGAGCGCAGCACGTGCGAATACGGCTGCGAGCCGGAAGATTTGTATCGGTACGGCATGGATGGCGTTTGCAGCGACTGCGCCCGCAAACTCGGCATGGGCGACCCCATTACATCCCCGGAATTGATGCGCCTGGTCGAACTGCCGCTCAATTCCCGGCTGGAGGATGTGGTTGGCGGCATCAGCGAGCGGGTCGCCCTGGAACAGCAGCGGGTTATGCTGGAGCGAGGCATTTTGTCGCAGGCGGATCAAAACCTGCTGTACATTGACGAAGTGAATTTGCTTGACGATATGATTATTGATGCGATCCTAGATGCAGCCGCCCAGGGACAATATACCGTCCGCCGCGGGCCTCTGGCGGCCACCTATCGCTCGCGGTTGACCCTGGTCGGCTCTATGAATCCGGAGGAGGGCAACCTGCGCCCTCAGATTCAGGACCGTTTTGGGCTGCGGGTGTTGGTGCGAGGGGCTTCTGACTCGGCGGAGCGCCTGGAGATTTATCGCCGGGCGAAAACATACAAAGACAAACCCTACAAATTTGTACTCGATTGGGCCGCCGAAACCGATGCCGCCGCTTTTGAGGTGGCCGAAGCCCGCAAACGCCTGTCCAGGGTGGTTTTTGGTCAGGGGGTCGAGGCCGAAGGGCTGCGCTGGATCGAGCAGCTAAAAATTGACAGTCACCGGGCCGAGATGACCCTGTTTGAAGCGGCCCGCGCCCTGGCCGCCGCCGACGACCGCCTGGAAGTAACCCTGGATGATCTACGCATGGTCGCCCCCCTGGCTCTGCGCCAGCGCCAAACCGACTTTGCCGCTAAATATTTTGCCGCCCAACAGGAAGAGGATGCAAAAATTCTCGATGTGGTGGCCGGCGGCAAAAAGAAGAAGGGATCGAGCGGGCGGCCCAAACCCGCCGCCAAAGCAGAATCCTCGCCCAACGGCCAGAGTCGCCAGAGCGAAAGCGCCCCCAAACCGGCCGATCTACCCAAAGCGGAAGTTACAGGAGATTAGACGCTTTGCGTGGAGATTATTAGCCTGAATCTCCACGCAAAGCGTCTAATCTCCTAAATGGGTAGGTAGGATGGCATCCCTATGCCGTCCGCTGAATTTAGTTCAAACGGCGCGGCTTGTCTTTTTCAGCCAGACTCAGGCCGATTAGGCGGTATTCAGATAAAAGTTCTTCAAGTAATAAAAAGTCGGGGCCGGTGGTAGGGAGGAGAGTGGAGGGGCGGCGGGCTTTGCGGTCGAAAATCAGGCGCCAGGTGTTAGCCATAATATGGTCTTGCGTATTTCCCATAAGGCCATCATTGCTGTTCATCGCTTAGCTCCTTGTGCAAGTCAACTATATCACAGGTACTCAAGTTCTTCTTGATGGGTTAGTAACGAAATCCTTGTCGTTAACCGTCTGGTAGCCGTCGCTTTGCTAACTTTAAGCGAAATGAGGCTTTAAAAGGTGCGAACTATCTGACGCTAGTATACCTTATTTTTGCTTATTCTGTGGTTACAATCTGGTTACAAAATAATGCTTCCTCCCAGTCATATCATTTACACCTTGGCCGCCTACGACTTACTCAGCCGCCGTTTTGCCGCTTTGCCAGAAGTTGATTATCGTCTGCTGGCTGTGGCTTCTACAGGACCGGATTTAATTGACAAGCCCCTGGCCGCGCTCTATTTTTATCGCCGTTACAAGGCGGCGGTCCTTTTTGCTCACACTTTATTAGTCCATTTAGCGGTGTTTATAGTCGCAGTGGGGCGAAAACCGGCCGGCTGGCCCTATTTACTGGCGTTTAACGGACACGCCCTGCTCGACCGGCTGTGGTTGTTTCAAGATACCTGGTACTGGCCCTTCCGAGGCTGGCGTTTTCATGTGTGGCGCAAAAGCGGCAGCGAGCAGGGGCATATCGGCCTGGCCTATTGGTATGCTTTTACCCGCCGGCCCGAACTGTGGATTTGGGAAGTCGGGGGGATTTTAGCCGGGCTGTGGCTGATTTGGCGCTACCGACTGTACCGGCTCGACCGGTTGTGGTTTTTACTACGGACCGGGCGGATGCGTTAACAAAAAGGAGTCACAAAGCTTGCTTTGTGACTCCTGGATCAGAAAGACTATCAAAACTTATCCGACTGGTTACAAATTCTGTATAATCGCGCTGGCAAATTCGCTGGTTCTGACCTCGGTGGCTCCTTCCATCTGGCGGGCAAAATCGTAGGTGACAATTTTCTGCGAGACGGTCTTCTCAAAGGCGCGGTGGATCAATTGAGAGGCCTCGCGCCAGCCGATGTAGTCGAGCATCATACAGCCGGAGAAGAGCAGGCTGCCCGGATTCACCTTATCCTGGTTGGTGTATTTGGGGGCGGTGCCGTGTGTGGCCTCGAACAAAGCGATGTAATCGGCAATGTTAGCGCCGGGGGCAATGCCCAACCCGCCGACTTCGGCGGCCAGGGCGTCGCTCAGATAGTCGCCGTTGAGGTTGGGCAGGGCCAGCACGCCAAATTCCTGGGGCCGCAGCAGGGCCAGTTGGAACATAATATCAGCGATGCGATCCTTGATCACAATTTTGCCTTCCGGCTGTTTGCCGTTGTATTCGCTCCACAGTTGGTCCTCGGTGATAGTCACATCGCCAAATTCTTCTTTGGCTAATTCATACCCCCACTTGCGGAACGCGCCCTCGGTGAATTTTTGGATGTTGCCCTTGTGGACTATGGTAACGCTGTCAAAACCTTCGCTCAAGGCGTGCTGAATGGCTTTGCGGACCAGTCGTTTGGTGCCAAAGGCGCTAATCGGCTTGATGCCCAAACCGGCCCCCTCAAAGAAGGTCGCCCCCATCTCTTCGCGCAAAAATTTAGCCAGCTTTTCGTTCTCCGGGCTGCCGGATTCATACTCGATGCCGGCGTATACATCTTCGGTGTTTTCGCGGAAGATGACCATATTGACATCTTCCGGATGCTTGACCGGGCTGGGCACGCCTTGATACCAGCGCACCGGGCGGACACAAGCGTACAGGTCGAGCACCTGGCGCAAGGTGACATTCAGGCTGCGGAAGCCGCCGCCGACCGGCGTGGTCAAAGGCCCCTTGATGCCGACGATAAATTCGCGCATGGCGTCGAAGGTTTCTTCGGGCATGAAGTTGCCGCCATAAAGCTGGGCCGCTTTTTCGCCGGCATAAATTTCCATCCAGGCCACTTTGCGCTGGCCGCCATAGGCGGCCTGAACCGCCGCATTCCAAATGCGCAGGCTGGCTTTGGTAATGTCGGGACCAATACCATCGCCTTCGATGAAGGCGAAAATGGGGTTATCAGGCACGGACAGTTTGCCGCCCTGAATCGTAATTTTTTGACCGTCTTGGGGGACGGTAATATTAGTGTATGCCATCAGCGGTTGACTCCTGAATAAAATTGGAAACGTAGTGTACTGTCAGACCGGATTTTTGTCAATGAAAGTGGGAAAGCTGGAAGGTTGGAAGGCTGGAAGTTAATAGGATTCATTCAGTGACCATCCTTCCAATCTTCCAATCTTCCCGCCTCTACCCTCCCAAATCCGCGGTGACGTATGTCACTTGGTAATGGGCGTTGATGGGCTGTATCAATCTTCCCGCCTCTACCCTCCCAAATCCGCGGTGACTCTTTGCCGGAAGCCAGGGTCGTCCAACTCGATGAGCTGGCCGTGGCAATCACGTCCAAAATGACTGGCCAGCCAAAGAATCGCCTGGGCCGGTGCGGTGGGAGGGTGAAGCAAGCCTTGGGCGTAAACCTGTTCCCACCTGTCAACTTTGGGGAAAAGGTGAGCCGGGGTACGCCGGATCTCAGCCTGCATGGGGGTATCTACCTGGCCGGGGCGAAAGGTAGTGACGACGACGCCCCTATTTTTGACTTCGGCGGCCAGGGTGCCGCTAAAACGCTCCAGAGCGGCTTTGCTGGCGTTATAGGCGCTGGCCCCTTCCAGGTTGCGTTCGGCCACGGCGGACGAAACATTGATAATGCGGCCACTGCCCCGCTCGAGCATTTGGGGCAGCACGGCGCGGGCGCACAAATAGGGGCCGATAACATTGACGGCAATGAGTTTTTGCCAGGCGGTGGGCGATGTTTCCCAAACTTTGCCTAGCGGTTGAACTACGGCGGCGTTGTTAACCAAAATGTCAATGTGGCCAAAAGCCCGCAAAGCCAGAACCAACAAGTAATCTACCTGGGCCACATCGCTAACGTCGGTGGGAATAGCCAATGCTTTGCCGCCGTGGTGTTTGATTTCGTCGGCCAGGCTGTTGATTTCATCCGCTGAGCGGGCGGCTAAAATCACCGACGCATCGGCCTGGGCCAGCGCCAGCGCCGTAGCCCGGCCAATACCCCGGCCCGCGCCGGTCACAAGGGCGACCTGGCCCCGGAGCAAATCTGATGTTTTCATTAAATTCTTCTCCTCTATGATAAAACACGGCAGGCTGGAAGAATCTATCCACGCCTGCCAATGTTTGGGCACTTGAAATTATAATGAAAGAGGAGAGGAGAACAAATCAAGCACAGAAGTAACTACTCAGCTATGTCATTTCGAGCGACGTTAGGAGCGAGAAATCTCCTCATCCGTGGTTTGCCGGCCAACGGCCTCAAAGATTTCTCGGCTTTCAGCCTCGAAATGACATGAGGGGTAAGTAGTTACGCATAGAAGCTATTTCTTGCGGCGCATGAAAACTAAGCCGCCCACCAGCAAACCCAGGAACAGCAGCCCGCCCAGACAGACCAGGCAAAGGCCCAGGCCGATAATCAGGCTCAGACCACTGCTCTCTTCTTCTTCAGCCGGGGTTTGGGGCGGCAGACCGGTTTGACCGGGCAAGCCCACTTCCAGGGGCGGGCGAGGGGTGGAGGTAGGTAATAATTCGGCTACGGCGGTTGGTTCTTCGGCAACCGGCGTTTCGACGGGTTCAGCTTCGGTGGAGACGGGCGTTTCGACAGGTTCGACCGCCACAGGCGCTTCATCCAGTTCCAGCCGGCCTGCGCCAAAAGCGTTGTCCGGCCCGCTTGGCCCCAGGTCTTTGGCATGTTCCTGCAAAAAGGCGGCGATGTCGTCGGGCGAAAAATCGGGGAAGGCTTGCAGCACCAGGGCGGCAGCTCCGGCCACATGCGGCGTGGCGGCAGAGGTACCGTCAAAAGCGTCGGGCGAGTATGAGGCGCTGTCTACCACCGATGGGGCAGCCAAATCGGGTTTGATGCGGCCATCGGCGGTGGGGCCTTGCGAGCTGTAAATTTCCAACACATCGTCGGCCCAATTGACCGCGCCCACAGCAAACGCGCCGCGCGCGTCGGCGGGGCTGCTCAGGCTGCGCTCGGCCACCACAAAATCTGGGTGCATTAACCCGCCGTGAATAAAAATATCAAAGGTCACATTCTTTGTGGCGCGTCCCTCGTAGTTTTGAATGGCCAAGGTGTAGACATCCTCAGCTTCAAATTCGTACAGAAAGCCTTCCACCGGCATTTCACCGGGCTGGCCCTCCTGCGGCTCTTCGGATTTGGCAATGAGATTGCCCTCTTTGTCCAGCAATAAAAAGTCGTAATCCTGGTCGGTATTTTGCCAGTCGTCCCAGCTTAAGATAATTTGGACCGGATAGCCCGCTGGGGCAGCAAAGGGCAGCAGTTCATTGTCGGGCGAAAATTCGTGGATGGTATTGCCGTCAGGGTCATTAAATTGACCGCGCCAGTGGACATCGGCCTCATTGCCGGCGGCGGAGACAAAAAAAATGCCCTCGTCGTGGGCTTGATTTACCACATCGGCAATAAAGCCGCTGCCGTCCATGGGGGTCAGGCCGTTGCTGCCGGTCGAGTTGGAGATAATGGCTACCCCCTGGCTTTTTAACCACTCGATGGCCAGGGCCATGGCCACGTCGCTGCCGTCGTAATAGGCCAGGTACAGTTCGGCGTCGGGGGCCATCTCGTGGACAATTTCGGCGCAGGCCGTGCCGTGAACCTCTTCTTCAAAGTTATAGGGGTCGCCAAAAACCTCGACGGTCACATTGTCGGGCAGTTCGCGCCCCAGCAAATCTTTGTAACCGCCAAATCCCAAATCCAAAATCCCTACTTTGACGCCTTTGCCGGTAATACCCTGGGCCTGCCACTCATTGGCCAGCGTCACATTGACTCCCTGGCCCTGGATTACGCCCCGTTGTTTGATGGTGGCTTTGGTCGGCACTTCCAGCCGGATGACGTGCTCAAAGTTGGAAATGCGTTCCAAAATTAAATCCGGCTCTTTCTGCTCGATTTGTTCCTTGATCAAGGCAATCGGGATAAGGATGTTGATCTTGTTTTTGTAACTGGCCTGCACGATGATGCCTTCGGCTTCGAGTTCGGCAATCAGCGGGCCGGTGTCTTCGGAATCAAGCACTAGGGTCATCGCTATCTGATCCTGCTCGTTGAGGATGCCGCGCTGGCGGGCCAGGGCAATGGCCGTTTCCTCGCCGCCTTTTTGGTAGGCCAGGTAAAAATCCTTGTAAACTGAGCCAAGTTCCGGGTTTTCCAACAAATCGGCCAATTCGGGGTACTCTTTGCGGACTTCTTCGGCAATGGTGGACAGATCAGCCGGGGGGGTGATTTTGATTTTGGGAATCTCAAAGGCGCTGGTCGGCACAGGCGTAGGGGCGACGCTCAAGCCGGGGATCTCTCCGCCCTGGGAAATACCATAGGCCAGAGCACCTATGCCGGCCAGCAGTAAAATTCCCGCCGCTACAACAGCAATAATAATGGTTTGTCGGTTCATCTAAAAAGCCCTTTCGTAAAAGGTAGACGGTAGACGGCAGACAGTAGACAGGGGTTTTTACCCCGTATACCGTCTACTGTCTACCGATTATTGGATTTCATCTTTTTTCCTGATCAACCACACCGCCAGGCTGCCCCAGAGCAGTGTGTGCGCCCAGAGGAATATCCAGGGGGAGAGCAGGCCGAGGGCGCTGTGGGTGTAGTTGACAAAAAAATCCACCGGCGCGGCCACATCTTCGACCACTTTTTGCGTGCCCCGGCCCAGGTCTACCTCGCGCTCCACACGGACCTGGCTCAGTTCATTCAGACGCTCCATATCGGTGCTGGCCCCCAGCGCTTCGAGTGACCAGCGGGTGAGGGTTAGATAGGAGAGCGGGCGGGTTACAGGACCCAGTTCAAAGATGGCCCCGGAAAAGACAATCTGCAAAAAGAGGGCGATCAGTACCAGATAAATGACCATATCCCTGGAGGTCGCCAGGGCCGAAAGAAACAGCCCCAGGGCCACGCTGGCCAGGGCGGTGAAAACCAGGGTAAAGTAATATTCCGGCAGCGCCCACAAGATCGCCCCTTCGCCGGGATATTTTATTTTGACCGCCAGCACTAATAATAACAACAGGCATTGCAAGAGCATAAACGCGCCCAGCACGACAAATTTGGAAGCAAAGTAGGGTAAAACCCGCAGATTAATCATCCGTTCGCGGCGGTAGATGGCTTCCTCTTTGATGATTTCAAACGAGGCGGCAAAGACGCCCAGCAGATTGGCCGACAGGGCCAGCATAAACAGCAGTTCCTGGGCCTGATAAGCCACGTTGTAACTGCCCTCGGTTTCCAGGATGGCCTTGATTTCCTCCGCCGAGTTGCCGACCAGGGCCGCGCCGTTGCTGATGAGCAGCAAAAACAGGCCAATCACCGGCATCACCGCCAGCAGCACCCCCAGGCTCAACTTGTCGTGGCGGATGGTATCAAGGTAGCGTTGAGCCAGCAGGCCAAACTGTTTCAGTTGATCGGCCAGGCCGCCGGCAGCGGCCTTGATCCTGGCTGAAATGGGCCGGGCCATCTCGCCGGTTTGCCGGTTGGCGATGTACTTGCGATACAAGGCCGACCGGCGGTAATGCTCGGCCCAAAGGGAGCCGGCCAGAATCTCGGATTTGCTGGATTTATCTTTGGCCAGGGTTTCATACTCGTTTTGGATTTCCGCCGGCACGGTGGGGTCGTGATCGGGTTTGAAGCTTTGGGCCAGGCGGGTATAAACATCAGCAAAGTTGCCTACTTTGAAAAAGTCAGACACCTCCCCCGGCGGGCCAAAGTAAGCCAACTCGCCGCCGCGGGCCATAAAAGCGACTTGATCGCAGTTATTGGTAATATTGTGGGTGGCATGCGTGACCAGGATGATGGTCCGGCCTTCGTCGGCCAGTTGGCGCAGGGTGTCCATCATCAGCTTTTCCAGGCCGGGGTCGAGGCCGGAGGTCGGTTCGTCCAGAAAGAAAATCCAGGGTTCGGCCAGCAGTTCGGCGGCAATGCTGACCCGCTTGCGTTGGCCGCCACTCAAATCGCGGACCATCGTTTGGGCCTGGGCGGTCATACCCACTTTAGCCAGCACCTCGTCAATGCGCCGGCCGATTTCGATAGGGCCGGCGTCGGGCAGGCGCAGCCGGGCGGCGTAGCGTAGGGCGCTCTGCACGTCGAGATTTTGGTGGATGATGTCATCCTGGGGCACATAGCCCAGTAGGTTGCGGTACAGGTTGAAATTGGCGTACAGGTTATCACCGTTGACCAGCACCGTGCCGCCGGTGGCCCGGCTGAGGCCGCTGAGAGCCTTGAGCAGGGTGCTTTTGCCCGCCCCACTGCCACCGACCAGGGCCACAAATTCGCGGGGATTGATAACCAGGTTGAGCGGCTGCAAAATAGTCAGCGGCTGGCCTTTGAGCGGCAAACCCAACACCGAGCGAGTAGCGTAGACAGTTTTGCTCAGGTTGACCGCTTCCAGCCGGAAGTTGCGCTCGGCGGAGTAAGGCGTAAAAACGCCCCCGCCGTTATAAACCAGGTTGAAAGGGCCAATCTGGACGACATCGCCGCGTTCCAGCGAACGCTCGCCGCGCAGTTGGGTCCCATTGATAAAGGTGCCGTTGTTGCTGCTTAAATCCTGGATAGTGTAATGGGCGTCGTCGCGGTGAGCGACGCGGGCGTGGTTCCAGGAGACAGCCGGGTGGTCGAGCGGGATGGCGGCAGTGGGATTGCGGCCAATAAAGGAGATGGGAGCTTGGAGATGATAAGTGCGGGCAGCCAGGGCGGCCTGTTGGACTTCGCCAAAAGCGGAAGGGGCAATGTAAGTCAAGCTGGCCGAGTTGCCCAACGAGTCGCTGAAGCGGATGATGTCATTGGTGGTTAAGGGATACGGCTTGCCCGGTTCGATGCGCTTGCCGTTGAGATAGGTCCCGTTGGTGCTGTTCAGGTCGGTTAGGGTGTGGCCCTGGCGGGTCAGCTCGATGCGGGCGTGCTCGCCGGAGACGGTGGCCGACATGATTTGAATCTGGTTGCTGCTGCGCCGGCCCAGACTGGTGACGGTTTTAGACAGAAATTCTTCGCGGGTTTCCTCGCCGGGGATGTGGACGATAATTTTAGCCAGCGAGCCGCCGTGGACCGTGTCGGCGGCCTGGGCTGCTTCGCCCTTGAGCGGCGCGCCGCAGTTGGGGCAGAAGGCGGCGTCGGGCCGGGTCAATTTTTTGCCGCAGTGGGGACAGTTGGTTAGGGATTCAGTCATTTTTTACCCATTAAAGGTGGGATGTTTCGATTATATCATTAGGGTAGGAATTTGGTCAATAGAGCAGAAAAATTGAGTTTGTCAGGCTTGATCCGAAGCTCTACTGATAACAGTTTAAGGGTGAAACGTCCCCTGGTCGTTACCGAAAACGTTACAGGTTGTATTCGGATTTGGATTGTGTGGGATGCCCAGCGTTACTCCTTATGTCATTTCGAGACCGAAGGTCGAGAAATCCCCAGGGCGCAACATGTAAAATAAGGTGTCGGGGATTTCTCCCTGCGGTCGAAATGACATGGTTGAGCAGTTACTACCCAGCTTTATTTGGGGGTAAAAATATAAGGCTGATGCTTTTTATACCGCGCCGGGTTGCGTTCTTTGGCCCAGGCCAGGAGGGGTTCAAACAGAAGGTGTTGGTCGGCGTGCTCGATGATCAGAGTGACAATTTCCTCTTTGCCGGTGTTTTGGGATAGTTGGTTATAAACTTCCTGAAATTCGGGCTGATCAAAGGAGAAATTGCGCAGCTCTAGATCGCTGAAGCCTTTGGTCAGTAAGTCTCGAATCCGGGCTAAGTCGTACTCTATCTCGACAGGCGTCGTTTCTCCGGTCAGGGAGTCCGTTCCCGTGCTGGCAGGTTCCTCAGCAGCAGGCTCGACGGCAACCAGGGAGAGAGCTTTTACGGCCCTGCGCCAGTCGCCTTCGCTCATAAAACCGTCGAGGCGCTGCCGGGTTAGAAAAAGGGCCTTTTCATACTGCTCGATCTGGTCGAGCAGGGCGGCGGGGACGCGGGTGGGGTTGCGGTAGCTGGCGGCGCGTGCTCTGAGAATCAGCAGGTTTTGATAAGTTTGCTGGTAGAAAGTCTCTGGATCGGTCATAGGTGAGTTCAGTATAGCATAGGTTGGGGGTGCTTACAATCACCCTTGAGTCAGGCAGTGGGTGAGATTGGAGTGAAAGCGTTATTTCTGGTACAATGCGCCCCTGTGTCAGTTAATTTTAATCGCTCCAACCGGATCATTATTTTCCTGGCGTTTATCGCCCTCCTGAGCTTAGGGCTGTGGCTGCGTCTGCGCTTTATCCACACCGTCCAGCTTTACCCGGATGAATTTGTCACCCTGCTGGCGGTCAAAATGATCGGTGAAAAAGGGCTGCCCATCATGCCTTCCGGCCTGTTTTACGATCATGGCCTGCTGTTCTCCTACATGGGCAGTCTGGCGGCCTGGCTGGGACCAATGCGCTGGATGGCCCGTTACACCAGCCTGCTGTTTGGGCTGCTGACCCTCGGCCTGACCTTTTGGCTGGGGCGGCGCTGGTTCTCTCCGGCGGTGGGGCTGCTGGCCTTGACCGGGCTGACCATTGCTCCCGCCGCCATCGAATGGAGCAGCCGGGCCAGGATGTACGCCCTGCTGCAACTGCTGGTTTTAGCCACGTTATGGCTGGCCTATGAAGGTATCGTTCAAAATAAGGCTAAGTTACGCTGGGCTGCCCTGATGACCTATCTGGGCGCAACCTTGACCCACTTTGTGGCGGTCACGCTGGCTCCGCCGCTGGTGTTGGCGGGGCTGGTGGTTTGGTGGCAGAAGAAAGCAGGGGAGCAGAGGAGCGGAGGGGCAAGGGAGAAATCTCCTCTGCTCCCCCGCCCCCCTGCGCCCCTGCGACAGGTAAAGGATTGGAAACTCTGGCTAGAAATTGGGGCGCTCATCTTCATCCTCGCCGTCGCCTTCCTGGTCAAGCGGGCCGGCCAGCCCAAGGGCATCGAAGCCCTGGATGCGTCGGGGGCGCTGCCCGGTTTGGGGCAAGTGTTTAGTATTTATAGTAATTTTTCCTTCAATCCTATAGACGGCTGGCAGGCCATTGCTCCCTTTTATCTGACTCTACCCGCCCTCATTTTTGCCCCCTTCACCCTGATTGTTGTAATTATTAGCCTCATTAATTTTTTTACCAACTCACTGCCTCCTCGCCTCCTCGCCTCCTCGCCTCCTCGCCTCCCCTGCCCCTCTACTCTCTTCCTCTCCCTTATCCTCCTGACCACCACCCTCGAAATGATTCTCTTTGTCTCCCCCGACCGGCGCGACGACAAGTATCTATTTATGCTGCTGCCGGTGTTGTTGCTGCTCGGCGCACAGGGAATGGCAAGGGTTGGGGGTCAGGGGTCAGGAGTCAGGGGTCAGCAAGTATCAGTCAAACCTCTATCCTCTATCTACCATCTTCTATCCACCATCTTCCCCTTGCTGGTCTCCGGCCTCATCCTGATGGCGACTCAACCGGCGGTGCGGGCGCTCTTGACCAACACCGGCGATGATTACGACTCGGCTTTTGCTTATGTGCAGGCTCATTGGCAAGACGGCGATACCATCCTGACCGGCACGCCCGCTGCCGCCGCCTTTTATCTGGGACGCAACGATTTTTACGCGGTCCAGCGGCGCGGGGGCTACGATTACCGCCTGTTGACGGGCAACGGCCGGGCTGTGGATCGCTGGCTCGGCTCGCCCGCCATTCGCACCGAAACCGAACTGCACGAGACCCTGGCCAGGCACAAAGTCTGGCTGGTGTTGGAGCGGTGGGGTTTGCAACGAGAATATTATGATTTACCTTTTCAACAGCAGCTTTTGGCCCAAACCCAGTACGAGAGCGAAACGCAGGGCATTTTTATTCTGCGCTCCCAGGCCGACCCGCAGCCGCTGGCCCTCGATCCCGCCAACCCGGTGGAGGCAAACTTTGATAACCAGGTCCGCCTGATGGGCTACACGGTTGAGCCGCTCCAGCCCGCGCCTGGCGAGACCCTGCGTCTGACCCTCTACTGGCAAGCTCTGGCTCCGCTGCCCTATGAATACACGGTTTTTGTCCATCTCCGCCAGGCGGATGGCGGCACCGTCGCCCAGGCCGACCATCGCCCGCTTGACCCTTTCTATCCCACCCCTCTCTGGCCTATCGGCGAAACTATCCGCGAAAGCAGTCAACTTGCCCTCCCTGCTGCTCTGCCTCCTGGCAGTTATGAGCTTTGGGTGGGTCTCTACCGGCTTGAAACGGGCGAGCGCCTGCCGGTGCAGCAGGATACGAGCGGTGAAGATGCGGTTCGGTTGGGGCAGGTGATGCTCCGTGAGGAGATTGGAGATTAGAGATTGGAGATTAAACAATCTCTGCTGGTGCGTTTCTTAAAAAGGGGTGAGGTGTGGCTGCTGTTTGTGGCGCTAATCCCCCGCCTGCTGGCCCTCGACGTTTTTCTGACCGCCGACGAGCCGCTTTTTTTGGACCAGGCCCGGCAGTTTGCCGCCGGTCTCAGCAGCGGAGATTTTAGCCGGACGATGGGCATCGGCTACCCCGGCGTCACCCTGGCCTGGTGGACTGCCCCGGTGGTCGGATTGACCCACAGCGACCTCGGTGCTTACGTGGCCGGGCGAATTGTCACTGCGCTGGTCAACGCTTTGTTACTGCTCCTGCTTTATCGGCTGGCTCGCCCACTCCTGGGGCCCTGGCCGGCGCTGCTGGGCGTCGGTCTGCTGGCGCTCGACCCCTACACAATGGCCTACAGCCGCCTGTTGCACATCGAAATGCCCCTGGCCTTATTAATGACCCTGGCCGGCCTGTCTTACCTGCTCTGGCTCGATAGCCCTCGCCGTCAGTGGTTGCTCCTGGCCGGCCTGTTTAGCGGCCTGGCCTTGCTGACCAAATCCACCGCCCTTTTGCTTGGCCCAATGCTGGTCGCGCTGCTCATCGGCTGGATAATAACCCAAAACGTGTCAGGTGTCAGGTGTCAGGTGTCAGGTGTCAGGTATCAAGTTACCTTCCAAGAACTGGCTGGCCTTCTCATTATCGCCCTTCTTGCCTCAGCCCTCTTCTTTGCCCTCTGGCCGGCTATGTGGATTGACCCCGCTGGCGCGCTCGGCCTGACCTTTGGCAAACTCCTGACCGACCAGGAAGCCGGGACGGGCAACTACGGCATGTTCTGGCTCGGTCGCTTTGTCCAGGATCCCGGCCCGTTCTTTTATCCACTCGCTTTTTTGCTCAAAGCCACCCCCTGGCTGCTATTCGGTTTAGGTTTGAGCCTATGGCAGCTTATCTCGTTTTACTTCTGGTCTCGAAAACACGCAACACGCAACACACAACACGCAATACGCACCCTCCCCCTCTGGCTCTTCGCCCTCACCTATCTTCTGCTTATGACCATTGCCTCCAAAAAATCCATCCGCTACCTCCTGCCGGCTTTCCCCACCTTTTATCTGTTGGCCGGATTAGCCCTGGTCCACTTCAGCCAGTCAATCAGGCAGCGAATCAGTCGATGGCCCAAACTGTTTTCACCCTTGCTCCTCCGCTCCTCTGCTCCCCTGCTCGTCTTTCTCTTTACCCTGCTCTACCATCCCTACTATTTCACCTACAATAATCCTCTGCTCCTGGGCTGGCTGTGGGCCCCGCGTGCGCTGTTGGTCGGCTGGGGCGAGGGCCTGGATGAAGCAGGCCGCTATCTGAATCAACAGCCGCCCGGGGTGGTAGCGGCCTGGTATGAGTGGCTTTTTCCGCTGTATTATCACGGACAGGTGCAGCCCACCAGCGTGGATAATCTGCTCACCGCCGATCACACCGTCCTCTACATTAATCAGGTGCAGCGCAACCTGCCTAACCCCAACGTCATCACCTATTTTCGCCGCCGCCAGCCCGAATACACGGTGCGTTTGTCGGGCATTGAATATGCCTGGGTTTACCCTGGCCCGGTCATCGGCTTTCGGCCCGACCCTGCTCCACAGGTCCCACTTGGCGGCGAGTTTGGCAGCGAAGTTAAGCTTCTGGGCTATGACCTGTCCCCGGCTCCCTTGTCAGGACAGCCTCTTGTAATCACGTTTTACTGGAGAGTGTTGGCGATGCCGCCCGCCGAACGCTATGTCTACCTGCGCCTGGTTGATGCCCAGGGCCGTATCTGGGCCAGGGCCGACAGCCCGCCGGTGATGGGTTTTTGGTCGGTCTCCCGTTTAGAGCCAGATATGCTTATCGAAGATGCCCAGGAATTGCCTATTCCCCCCGGCACGCCGCCAGGAACCTATCGGTTGGAAGCCGGCTGGTACGACTCGGCCAGCGGCCAGACCTTGCCTGCCACCGGCCAGCCCCTTGGCGGGGGCGGTGGGTTGCTGCTGGGTGAAATTCACCTGGGCTGGCAATCGCTCTCGGTTTCGCCCGATTTGCCGCACCAGACCGACACTCCCTTGGCCCCCAATGCTCATCTGGTGGGCTACGAGGCTCCGCCGCCCGCCGCGACCACCGGCGATGTGCTGCCTCTCCACCTGGCCTGGCGCAAAGCTAGTTCGCTGTGGGATTTCACCGCTGTGCCCAACAACTTTGTCATGTTTGAGTGGCGGCAGGGTCAGCGAGCCAGCGCCGAGCAGATCGACCCCCTGCCGTTTCCCATCGAGGAGTGGGGCCGGGATGCCTTATTACGCTCCCAGCATGAAGTCATCGTGCCCCCCACGCTGGCCGCAGGCCGCTATGAACTGGCGGTCATGCTTCATACCGGCAGCGACCCGGCGGGTGAAGCCTTTTTGCTGGGGTGGGTGGAGGTCGCCTCGCCCCCCCATCAATTCGACCTGCCGGCCTCGGCCCGCTTACCCGCCGCTCCCGCCCAACTCGAACCGAGCATTACCCTGGCCGGTTACGAAACCAGGTTGACTCCCCAGGCCCTCGAACTTAAGCTTTACTGGCAAACCGAAGCACCGCTTACCAATCGTTATAAGGTTTTTGCCCAACTCTTAACGCCCGATAATACTCTGCTGGCTCAATCTGACACTTTTCCGGCTGGCGATCAGCGCCCAACCACCGGCTGGCTGCCCGGCGAAATCATCACCGATGCCCATACGTTGACCTTTTCTACCCCGCCGGCTTCCGGCAAGTACCGGCTCATTGCCGGCCTGTACGATCCGTTGACCGGCCAGCGGCTGTCGCTGCTCAATGAGCAGGCTCAACCCATCAGCGATGCCATTATAGTTGCCGAAATCACCTTACCGTGATATTTTCCCCTCAGACAACTTCTTTGTAACTACTCAGCCCTCATGTCATTTCGAGGCCATAGGCCGAGAAATCCCTACAGTGCTACATCGGCCTCGGAGATTTCTCCCTTCGGTCGAAATGACATGCCTGAGTAGTTACACTTTTTTGATACAGTGAGGACAGTAGGCCAAACCTCCAGCCTCCGGTAGCGATTCTCCTACCCGGATTATGTCAGGTCAGCCGATGTCTTTATCCCTATTCCAGATCATAATTAAATGGTGATACCCTATTGTCTCTTGCTCCAAAATCCATGAACAATTCACCATTCACAATTCACAATTCACAATTTTCTTCCTCTCTTGTCTACCGTCTACCGTCTACCATCTGCCTTCTGCTCATCCTGTCCTTCGCGCTCTTCTTCAGCTTCCTGGCCGTGCAGCAGCACCGCGCTTTTCAAACCAACGGGCTGGATTTGGGCAATGTGGACCAGGCGCTCTGGAACACCGCTCAAGGCCGCTTTCTCAATTTTACCCTGATGACCCCCATCCAGTCCCGCCTGGCCCTGCACGTCGAACCGATTTTGCTGCTGCTGGTCCCACTCTACTGGCTCAACCTCGGCGGCCCGGAAACCCTGCTCATCATTCAAGCTACCGTTGTCGCTTTGGGGGCATGGCCGCTGTATCAATTGTCAATAATCAATCATCAACGGTCAATGGTCAACGGTCGTCTATCCACTATCCACTATCTTCTATCCGCTATCTTCCCTCTGGCCTATCTTCTCCTCCCCACCCTGGAATCCGCCGTTCTGTTCGACTTCCACGCCGTAACACTGGCGGCCACGTTTCTACTGTTTGCTTTTTTGACCCTGGAGCAAAAAAAAGATCGTCGCTTTCTAATTTTTGCGTTTTTGAGCATGGCCTGCAAAGAGGATATCCCCCTGGTGGTGGCGATGCTGGGGCTGTACACCGGGCTGGCTCAGCGGCGCTGGCGGTTGGCCGCATTGACCATCGGCCTGAGCGCCGCCTGGTTTATCATGGCCTTTTTTGTCATCCAGCCCCAGTTTGCCGCCGGCGGCAATATCCAACTCGACCGCTACGCCTGGCTGGGCGACAGCCCTCCTGAAATGCTGGCAACACTTCTCACCCGGCCCACCCTGGTTTTCGAGCATCTCTGGCACAAAGCCGACCTGCCCGGCTATCTAACCCAACTCTTTTTCCCGACCGCCTTTCTGGCCCTCTTCAACCCGCTGACCCTGTTACCTATGCTGCCCACCCTGGCCGTCAACCTGCTCAGCGACAACCCTTTCACCTGGCGGCTGGAAGATTTTCACTATGGCGCACCCCTGGCCCCGTTTCTGTTTATTTCCGCCATCTACGGCATCCGGCGCATCAGTGAATGGGTGAATGGGCGAATAGGCGAATGGCGAATGGGCGAACAATTTTTCGCCATTCGCTCATTCGCCATTCTTCTCTTCTCTTTGTTTCTCGTCTTCTCCATCATCTACCACTACTATCGAGGTTTCACCCCCCTGGCTCGACCTTTTGTCTGGCCTGAAGTGACAACTCACCAGCAGCGGTTGGAAGCCTTGTTGTCTACCCTGCCCCCCGATGCGCCGCTGTTTACCCAATCCAACTTGGCTCCTCATCTGACCCATCGCCCCATCATCTATAGTGATTTTGCCTACTTCACCGATCCTCACTTTCCCGCGCCTGTCAAAGCCGAGGAGATTTTGCTCGACGTCACCGCTTTTGAGAATATCGGCGGATTGCATCAATTTTTGCGCCAGGAATTGTTGGAAAGCGGCAACTATCAAATTGTTTCCGCTGAGGATGGTATCCTGCGCCTGCAACTCCTGACTGGAGACCGGGGACCGGAGACCGGAGCATCTAATTCCCCAACCCCCAATCTCCAATCTCCAATCTCCAATCTCCAATTCCCTCTTACCGTTGACTTCGGCCAGGTGATCCGCTTGCGCGGTTACTCGCTGCATTTCAACCGGCAGGAAGAAGTGCAGGTCAGCGTTGATTTGGAACCGCTGCAATCGCTGGCCGCGCTGCCGGAACTACAGCCGGTGCTCTACCTGCTCGACGCCGAAGGACAGCCGGTGGGCGCAACCACCGACCTCCAACCCGTCCTGGTCTGGTTTCCGCCGGTGGAGTGGCCGGCGGGTCAAACCGTGCGTGTTCGTTTCAACACCCTGCCCTGGTACACCCGCGACACTGCTGCCTACCGGCTGGCCCTGGGTTTGGTCAACGGCAGAGACCCCTGGGACATCAGCCGCCGCTACCGACCCAATTTCAGCCAGCCCCCCGATTTCGCCGGCCGCCTCCCCGCCGACGGCACGCTGGTCGAATTGGCCCGGATTGAACACGTTTGGGGCATGCCGGAGGGTGGCCCTGTCCCGCGCCAATTCACCCTGCCCAACCCACCTCATCCGCTCCAGGCCAACTTTGATAATCAAATCAAATTATTGGGTTATAATCTCGAATCTCCACGCAAAGCGTCCAATCTCCAAATTACACTTTATTGGCAAACCCTCACCCCTCCACCCAACCTGATTCGTTTTGTCCAACTCATTGGCCCGGATGGGCAAATTTATGGTCAAAGCGACTCCGCCCCTGATCGAGGCCAGTATCCTACCTCCCTCTGGCAGCCCGGCGAAGTCGTCGTCGAGACCGTTACCCTGCCGCTCCCGCCGGAGCGCCCGGCGGGGGATTACACCCTTCACATTGGACTCTATCAGTCTAATACAGGCATTCGTTTAAAATTGGTAGAGGGGGGAGATCACCTTGAAATTTTAATGGATACTCAATTCAAGTGAGGAATTCATTTTTTATTCCTGGGTAATCGGGTGTATAGTGGTAGGATTGTCTGAACGTATAAATCCAAAATCCAAAATCCAAAATCTAAAATATCTGGCTCTTTGGCTGCTGATCCTCATCCTGGCCTTCGCCTGGCGCGCTCAAAACCTCGATGCTTTTGGCCTGTCCAATGATGAAGGCGCGCATGTGATGTGGGCCAAGCTGGCTATGGATGGCTATCCGCTCTACAGCCAGACCTATGCAGTGCAATTGCCCCTGTTTCTGGAAACGGTGGCATTGGCTTTTCGATTGGCCGGGCCGGCGCTTCAGGCAGGCCGCTGGGCTATTCTGCCGAGTTTCGGCTTGTTGGCCCTGGCCCTGAGCTGGCTGGCCTATCGCTCAGGCGGCTGGGCAGCGGCCTTGACCGCCCTGCTCCTCATCACTCTATCCCCGCTCAGCTTCACCTTTTCCCGGCTGGTCATGGCCGAAGTTCCGGCCACGGCCCTGGCCGTCGTTTCGGTTGCCTTGATGTTTGGCTATTTGGAGCAGAAGCGTAAAATCTGGCTGGTTGCTTCCGGTCTGGCTTTGGGACTCAGTTTTATCGTCAAACCGCTCAATCCCTTTGTGGCTGCGCCCATAGGATTGTTATTAGTAATCAGTAATCAGAAGTCGGTGATGGGCGGTCAGTGGTCGGTGGTCAGCGGCCGTCTCCTCTGGTGGAGTCTGGGCCTCATCATCCCCCTCGCTGCTGTGCTGCTTCTATACGATCCGGCAGCCCTCTACGATCAACTTGTCCGTTTCCGCAATGACTTACGGGCCGCTATCCCCGGCTCGACGGTTGAAACCTGGGATCAGTTCAAGCTGTTTTTCAACAGCCATTGGGGATTTTGGTTACTGGCATTTGGGGGTATAATGGCGGCAGTTTGGCGAGTGTGGCCGGAAAAGGAGCAGGGGAGCAGAGGAGCAGGGGAGCAGGGGAGGGAGTTCTCGCCTCATCGCCTCATCGCCTCATCGCTGCTTTATCCGTTTATCTGGCTGGTTTGGTTAATAGCCGGAATAGTCATGCTCTACTGGCATACGCCGCTCTTTCCGCATCACTTTATCGTGCTGCTGCCGCCGTTAATCTTGTTGGGGGCAGAGTTGGTGAGTCAGGGGTTAGGGGCCGGGGTTCAGGGTTCAGGGTTCAGGGTTCAGGGTTCAGAGGATTCCGGTCTCCGGCCTGCCCTGAGCCTGTCGAATGGGTCTCCGGTCTCCGGTCACTGGCCTCCTATTGTCGGCGTTATTTTTATCATTATTGCTGCTTTCAACCTGCCGGCGATGATTGCGGCCAATCAGTCTACAGCAGCGATTGTGACCGGCGGGCGCGAGGCCGAGGCGTTAAAACTGCTTCGGGCTGTCTCCGCCCCCGCTGATTTTGTGATGGGCGACAGCCAACTGCTCATTTTTATGGCCGACCGGCGCACCCCGCCGCCGCTGGGCGATGTAGCTTTGGTCGCCATCAAAGCCGGGCGGCAAACATCAGAGCGAATGATTCAGTTAACGGAGCAGTTTCAAGTCCCGGTCGTGGTCCAGTGGAGTTTACGCCTGCCCTGGCTGCCGGAATATCTGGCCTGGGTTCAGGCTAATTATTTAGCGCAGCGCGTTTGGGATAATGACCATATTATTTATTTTGGGCGGCGGCTTGCGCCGGATGAGACCATTCCTAACGAGCGGCAGGTTCGCCTGGGCAACTCGCTTATGCTGCGCGGGTATCAAATCGAGGATAAAGCTAAAGCAGGCTCCGCTTTAAATTTGAAAGTTTATTGGCAAACGGATACAGCCCTAACTGAAGATTATACCATCTTCACCCAACTGCTGAACAGCCAGGGCGCGTTGGCAACCAGTTGGGACAGTCAACCGCTGAGCGGCTATTTTCCTACCAGCCAGTGGCCTGCCGGCGAAATTGTCACCGACATGGTGCAGCTACCCCTGCCCGCCGATCTGTCGCCGGGCGATTATACCTTGATTACCGGCATGTATCGCCTGGAAACGTTGGAGCGTCTACGCGCCTCCGATGGGAGCGATTTTGTTACTTTAACGACAGTCAGGATAGAGTAAAAAAAGGTAACTGCTCAGCCATGTCATTTCGACCGCAGGGAGAAATCCTCGGCGTCTTGCTCTTATGTGTTGTGTCTTGGGGATTTCTTGCCTCTTCGTCGCTCGAAATGATATGATACCCTGATCTCTAATTTTCTGTATGGACATACTCATCGAAAAATCTTCTCCCCGGCCTCGCAGTTTGACTCTGGCCGGAATCAATATTGACCGGCGCTGGCTGCAACTGGCTATTCCGCTGGGCTTGTTTTTGGTTATCTTTATCCCCCGTGTTGTGGGTCTGGATGTCTTCCTCACCGCCGATGAAGACGACCAAATGATGTTTTCGACCGTCTTTCTTAAATCGGTGCTGCGAGGCAGGTGGGGCAGCGCGCTTGTCTTGGGCTATCCGGGCATCCCCACGCTAGTTTTGGGGGCGATGGGCGTCGGCCTGCGTTATTGGTTTCATTACCAGGGTTGGCTGCCCCTCCCCTGGGTGCATGATAGTTTGATGCCCACCCTCGACCAGGTGACTGCCAATTACAAAGCCTTTGCCTACCCCCTTGATTTTATCTACTGGGTCCGCTTTCCGCTGGCCCTGGCAGCCTCAATCGCTATTTTGGGAATTTATTTTCTCAATAGGCGGCTGATTGGTGAACGTCTGGCCATCCTGGGAACGCTGATCATCGCCTTTGAGCCTTTCATTTTGGCTCACACCCGCGTGATTCATGTGGATGCGCCCCTGGCCTATTTTATGTTTCTCTCGTTTTTGGCTTTCTTGCTTTATCTGGAGCGAGGAAGCTGGCGCTGGCTTTTTCTCTCCGGTTTGTTGGGTGGGTTGGCCGCCTTGAGCAAAACGCCGGCGGCGCTGCTTGGCCCCATTCTGCTAGTCGCCGGTCTGTTTTATGCTCTATTTCCTCCGCCGGGTACGCCGCGAGCGGTGCGCTGGAAAAGGCTGGGCATCGCCCTGCTGGGGTGGGGACTGATCGCTCTGGTCGCCTTTTTCACCCTGTGGCCGGCGATGTGGCGGCGACCCGCGTTCGCGCTGGAATGGATCATCGAGAATATTCAGAACGCCAACAACTCGCTCCACCCGACCACCGGCCATTTTTGGGGCGATCAGGAAAGCGATCAAAATCCTTTCTATTATCTCCTGGTCTTTCCTTACCATCTCACTCCCCTGGTTTCGGTGGGGGTGGTGGCCGGTTTGGGCTTGATCGGAGGTGGATTAATCGCCCGCTGGCGCAAAGTCGAAACCTGGACGGCTCAAATGCTGCCGCTGGCGTTGGGGCTGGTCGCCTATATCGCCTTCTTTATTGCTCCAGTATCGCTGGTATCCCGGCGAGGTGATCGCTATATTTTGCCGGTCTACTTTGCGGCGGCGCTACTGGCGGCGCTGGCGTTGTATTGGCTGGCGACATGGTTCAAGCGCCGCCTGCCGGGTCTATTCAATCGGTTCAAAGTTACGGCTACAGGGTTGGTGGGGCTGGTCATTTTTTTGCAAGCGGGAACGGTCCTGCTGTATCACCCCTATTATCTGGCCTATTACAACCCGCTATTGGGCGGCGGCGCAACGGCCCCCTACTGGCTTAATGTCGGTTGGGGCGAGGGCCTGGATGTGGCCGCGCGCTATTTGAACAATACAAACAAGCAAAACCCGCCCCAGGTGGCTGCCTGGTACAGTAATCAATTTGGGCCTTATTATAACGGTCCCACCTTTGACCTGTCTGATCAAAGCTCGGCCTTAACCGGCGATTACACCGTGTTTTACATCAATCAGGTTCAACGCGGTTTTCCCAGCCGGGAAATTTTGGCCTATTTTCGCCAACGCGAACCGGTTCAGGTGGTCAAGTTGGGCGGCATCGAGTATGCCTGGATCTATCCGGGGCCAATTATCAGCCAGACGCCCCCCGAAAACTACACCTTCCCGGCTGGGGTCATCCTCGGCGGCGGCGCGCGCCTCATCGGTTTGAGTGTGCCCCAAACCAGCATGCCCGCCGATCTTTTTGCCGCCGGCCCCCAGGCCGAGGATTGGCCCTACTTTTATGGTCAAAAAATACCGGGGCTGCCTGTCACCTTGTATTGGGAGACGCTGGCCCAGATTAACGGCGAACAAAATATTTATATCCGGCTGGTGGACGAGCAGGGGCACGGCTGGGGCCAGATTGACCGGCTGATTCTGGCCGGTCTGTGGCGGCCCGACCGCTGGCGCGCTGGCTACTTTATCCGCGACGAGTATAAGCTGCCTATTGACCCGGCGACTCCTCCCGGCACGTATCACCTCGAAGTCGGGATGTATGATTTTGTGACCGGCCAAAGCTACGGCGTGGCTAAAAATATCGGCCAACTCACCCTGACCCCGCCTCAAAAAATACCTCAACCGGCTGAACTTACCCTAAAACCCTCTGTTTCGACGCCGATCAATGCGGACCTGACCCTGGTGGGGCATGATTATGCCGATAGTGAGCTGTCGCCGGGCGCAGAGATTGAGGGTAAAATCTTCTGGCAGGCGGCCCAACCGCCGGTTGAGAACTACCGGCTGGAGTTTGCTTTTGTCTCCGCCGGCCGAAAAAAATATGTGGTAGCCGAACCGCCTTTATCTGAGACCTATCCCCCTTCAGAGTGGCGGCGCTCGGAGGTAGTTGGTGCGGCTTATCGCTTCCGCGTCCCGGCGGCGGCCCCGGCCAGTGATTATCCGCTCCAGGTCAGCGTGCTCGACCCTGACACCGGCGAGCCGGTTGGCCCGGCTGTTACCCTGGCCCAGGTGAAAGTCAAGCCGCAAGAACGAAACTTTGAACTGCCCTCCGGCGTAACGCCGGTGTCCGCCTTTCTCAACGATGAGATCGAATTGGTTGGCTACAAACTGCTCGATCAGACCGTTGCCCCCGAAGAATCCTTTGGGCTGACCCTCTACTGGCGCAGCCTGCGCCCGGCGACCTCGAACTACACTGTCTTTGTCCACGCGGTTGGGCCAGACCAGGTGATTCGCGGGCAGTGGGATAGCGTTCCCGCCGGAGGAGCTGCGCCCACCAGCGGTTGGCTGCCCGGCGAGATCATCGAGGATCATTACCAGGTCCCCCTGGCCAAAGACGCGCCACCCTGGAAATATGATATTTTTGTGGGCATGTACGACTCCCTGACCGGCCAGCGTCTCCCCGCCACCAGCCAAAATTCACCCATTTCCGATAATCGCGCCTGGCTCACCCGGATTCAGGCGGTGGAACAGCCATGATGAGGGGCAGGGGTCAGGGGTTGGGGGTTGGGTGTCGGGGGTCAGGGGTCAGCCAGACCATACTCGTCTTGTCCAGAGTCATAGATCCCCAGCCCCCAGCCCCCAACTCCCAGCCTGTACTCCCTACTCCTTACTCCCTACTTCCTACTCCCTGACATGTCCAAAACCTCCTTCGGCTTATTCCTGGCCTTGCTGCTGAGCAACGCCGTTGTTTTATATAGCAATCTGGATTGGATATGGCTGCGTTTCCCGGCAGCCCTGGCCCTGACGTTTGTTCTGCCCGGCTGGGCCTGGTTATTAGCCCTGAACTGGCTGCACACTGACGACTTGGTGGAACGGATCGTTTTGGTGATTGGCCTCTCGTCGGTGCTGTCCGCCCTGGTTTTGCTCATTGCCCTACTCCTCCCCGGCTCCTTCACCGAAACGCCCAATCTGATTGCGCTCAACCTGGCTACATTAACTGGCCTCGTATGGGGAATGACGAATAGCGAATGGCGAATGAGAGCGGTGACTGACGAGTCTTCTATCCTTAGGCAAAATCTCCAATCTCCAATCTCCAATCTCCCATCCAAAATCCTACTAATCCTCCTGCTAATTATAGCCATTGCAGCCTTTACCCGCGTTACCCGCCTGGGCTACGCCGAATTTCACGAAGATGAGCTGGAAAATATGCGGCTCATTGTGCGGGCTTACAAGGGCGAAGAGTATGCGCCGTTTCTCGACAGCAAGGGGCCGATTCATTGGCTGCTGCCGGCGGCGTTGTGGTATCTCAACGGCTGGGTCAACGAAGGGATTGCCCGCACGCCTTTTGTCATTACGGCCATCCTGCTGGTTCCACTGATGTTTGCCCTGGGCCGGCGTATGAGCGGCGGACGGGACTCGGTGGGGCTGCTGGCGGCGGGGTTTGTCGGCGTGAACGGCTTTTTTGTGGCCCTGGCCCGCCACGTCGAAAACCGCGCCCTGATTGTCTTTTGGGGGGCGCTGGCGGTCTGGTTTGCTTATCGCTACTATCGAGAGAACCGCTTTAGTTTTTTATTTTTCACTGCTTTAACGCTGGCCGTTAGTCTGATTGCTCATCCCAATGTGCTGCTCTATCTGCCCGTTTTTGGCTACCTGATCTGGCACAAACTGAGGGCAGAACCGGAGACCTGGCGGCGGCAGTGGCCTTGGCTGGCGGCGGCCGGGCTGATTTTTGCCGGTTTGACCGCTCTGTTTTATGTGCCCTATCTGGCCGACCCGGAAATTGGCCTGGTCTACCAATATTTTGCCGGCGAGCGCGTTGGCGAGGCGTTGCTTTACAACCTGGTCTGGAACATCTTTGTCGAGGACACCCTTTACACCACTTATTATCACGCCCCCGTGTTGGTAGCGCTGCTGGTCTGGCTGTTGGGTCGTCACTTGGCCCAATGGGGCTGGCGGGGTTGGGCGCTGCTGGTTGGATTGAGTGCGGCCATTATCAGCACGGTAGTCGCCCCTGATGCCTGGATTATCGCCAATGTTAACCTGGCCTTTGTGCCTTACGCTTTGCTCAGTCTGGCTTTTCTGGCCCTGCCGCGCACCGGCATTGAGCTCAAAACCATCTTTCTCTGGTTCAGCCTACCGCTGGGCGCGCTGGTCTTTCTGGCCAAAGATGCCTCTAATCATATCCAAATTGCCTACACCGGCTGGGCGCTGCTGGCGGCGCTGGCCCTGGTTGATTTGTGGGCCTGCCTGAAGACCGCCGACCGCCGACCCATTCGACCGGCTCAGGGCAGGCCGCCGACCGCTGACAAAACAGAAATCTCTTCCCCCCGTCTACTGTCTACCGTCTACCGTCTACTGCGGGGTGCTATGGTTGTCTACCTGGCTCTCGCCGTCCCGCTCATCCTCTTTTACCAATACCTCTCCTTCGATGCCCTGGTGACAACGTACTGGCAGGCCAAGCTTGACTCGGTCAATAATCCCCACTCCATTTACAATTGGCTTTATGGCGACATTCCCCGCCCGCGCCGGGCTATTTCCAACCCTCGGCTGGCCGGCTGGAAGGCGGTGGGTTATCAATGGGCCAGCGGCGGTCTCTCCGGCGATTTTCGCAGCATCAACGAGTCTTTTGCCGTGCCCATCTGGTACACTCTGCAAACACCGCGCTCTTGCTACGATGACCCCCAGAATTACTGGGTCCGCCGCGATTGGAAAGGCTGGCCGGAGGAGGAGCAAGCCTTGCCGGGGCAGGGCTATACCCTCACCCACATCGTCCTGGTAGACCATGAGCCGATGCTGCATCTCTACCAAAAAAACGCTCCGGCGGGTGAGCCGAAATTATTGGATGTGGAAGCCTACCGTCACCCTTTCGACCGGCTGACGACGCCAGCCCGTATGGCCCAGGATGAAATTATCAGCCAGCCGGCCTCGCTCAACTTTGGCGATAAATTGTTATTACGCGGTTACGATGTGCCTCAAACGGTCGCCCATCGCGGGGATTTGCTGCCGGTGACGGTTTATTGGGAAAGCCTGGCCCCCATGGAACTGCGCTATCGCGGCTTTGTTCACCTCGTCGGGCCGAATGATACTCGCTGGGGCCAGCATGACGACGACCCGGCCTGCCGCCTGCTGACCACCGAAATGCGCCCCGGCCAACATTCATCGCGCCAGTTTCGCCTGCCGGTTGACCCCGCCACCCCTCCCGGCGCCTACCAGATTGTTTTTGGCCTGTACGACCCCAACACCTTGCAGCGCCTCCCCATTTGGGACAACCTGACGGGCCAATCGCCGGGGGATACGGTGGTGTTGGGGCAGTTGACCGTTAGCAATTGACAATTGATTATTGACCATTTACAATCGCGTTGGCTAACTTGAAATGGATATCAAACCACGCCCCAACCATAAACTATATCTTCAAACTTTGCGCCGCATGACCCCGGAACAACGGCTGGCTAAAGCCTTTGAGCTATCGGAGTTTTCCCGGCAGCTTTTTATTCATGGTCTGCGGCGGCGGTTTCCTGATTTATCAGAGGCAGAGTTCAAAGAATTGCTTTTGCGCCGGCTGGAAAAATGTCACAACCGGAATTATTGAAAAAGGTTATCCAAGTTCTTGAAGCCGGTGCAATCGAGTATATGATTACCGGCTCGATTGTGTCTAGCCTGCAAGGAGAACCGCGTTCCACTCATGATATAGATATCCTCATTAACATCCAGCCGTCAGCGGCCTCAAAATTAGCTCGCGCTTTTCCTCCGCCTGACTTTTACCTGGATGAAGAGGCTATTTTGGAAGCCATTAATCAACAGAGCATGTTCAATCTCATTGACATCACCACTGGCGATAAGGTTGATTTTTGGATATTGACTCGTGAACCTTTTGACCAGTCTCGTTTTTCTCGACGGTATGTTGAGTCGTTTATGAATTTCGATTTGCAGGTTTCAAGCCCAGAGGATACTATTTTGGCTAAATTGCGGTGGGCCAAATTAGCTGGGGGAAGTGAAAAACAATTTACTGACGCTTTACGGATTTATGAGATTCAATTTGAACGATTAGATGTAGGTTATTTGGAACAGTGGGTTAAAAAGTTGAAGGTTGATGAGTTATGGAAACGTTTAGTGGATGAAGCTGAGGTGACATAACTTTGGTTCCTCATAAAAAATCACCTTTTTCATTTCAGTTTAGAGAATGGGCCGTGCTCGGCCTCTTTTTTTTGCTCACCCTGGTTATGCTCTACCCACTCTCGCTCAACCTGAGCCACATGGTCCCCGAACCCACCGACCCGCTGCTCAACGCCTGGCGCATGCAGTGGAACGCGAGGGCCTTTCTGAGCGGACCGGCGGGTATTGCCAACATCCTCGACACAAATATTTTCTACCCCTTTCCCCTCACCCTGGTCTACAGCGAGCATTTTTTGTTTCTCTCAGCTCTGGCGCTCCCCTTGTTGCTCATCACTGACAGCCACTTATGGGGACTCAATGTATCAGTCTTGCTGACCTTCTGGCTGTCAGGATATGCGATGTATTTGTTGGTCACCGCCTGGACAGGCCAGCGCTGGGCCGGCCTTGTCGCGGGCCTTTTGTTTACCTTTTCACCCCACCGCTTCGGCCAGCTTAACCACCTGGAACTGCTCGTCACCCAATGGCTCCCCCTGACCCTGCTGGCCCTGCATTGGACCCTAACCCGGACCGGTTGGCGTTACCCGCTGCTGTTTGGCTTGTTTTTTAACTTCCAGATGTTGTCCGACTTTCACTTTGGGCTAAGTTTGACCCTGGCCTGCGCCCTGCTTGCCCTCGTTTATACCCTGTTCGGGCGAGTCCGTTGGCGGCGCGGGTTGTTCATCGCCGCTGCCTTCGCGGTCCTGGCGACCCTCCTTTTGAACTGGCCTATCTGGCGCATGTATCTCCACTTTAGTGATGTGATGGGCGCCGTCCGCACCCCCGGCGAAGTCCGCATTTACAGCGCCACCCTCACCGACTACCTCACCACCATTCCCTACAACTTCCTATACGGCTGGACCTTTAACCACTGGCCCGCCGAAAACCATCAAATTCAACCCTTAATGCCTTTTGGTCTGGCTGGTTTGGTCCTGGCTTTAATCGGCTTGCTGACCCCTCTCTTCAGCCGCAAAATATCCAGTTCCGCCTCTGCCTCTCCTCCAAAATCTCCAATCTCCAATCTCCATCCTCCATCTTCTATCCTCTATCTTCTATCCTCTATCCTCCTCTTCCTCCTCCTCTCTTTCGGCCTCAACGAAGCCGCGCTGGGTTCTACGCTGACGCCGCTGCTCAAATACTCCCCCTACCCCTGGCTGTACGAGCACCTGCCCCTCTTTCAAGGCATCCGTGTGCCCGGCCGCTTCGGCATCATGGTCGTCGTCGCCCTCACCACCCTGGCCGGCTGGGGAACCGCCACCCTCTTGCGTTTCACGCCGCACGCCTCAGTGCGAAGCCTCCCCGTGGGACGCCTCACGCCTCTCCTCCTCCCCCTCCTCCTCCTCGAAGCCTGGTCCGCGCCGCTCGTCGGGCCAGAATTTCCAGCCGGGTCAACCATCCCGCCGGTGTACAACTGGCTGCGCCGCCAAACACCCGCCGAAAGCGTGGTGCTGGAACTACCCTACGGCGGCGCGTCGGAATTTTTGTATGAGTATTATTCTTCCCACCACTGGCGGCAATTAGCCAACGGCGGCACCGGCTACACCCCGCCCATTTATCGCGACATGCGTCGTTGGTGGGCCACCTTCCCCGACCCGCGCTCGGTGGATGCGGTCCAACAGTTGGGTATTGATTATGTCATTCTTCACTCTGACCGTTACAAGCCGGAGGATTGGCAGCAGCTTTTGGCCGATTTGCCCGCTTATTTGCCCGCCTTCAGTCAAATCAATCAAGTAGACAACGCGCTTATTTTGCAAGTGGCTGACCCTACTTGCTCGTCAAGCCCTGATGATATAGCCGTCACCCTGACTCCCACCGCCGAACTGGATGGCTGGCCCCAGGCGATGAAGGTCACTTATCAAAATGATGGTCAGGCCGCTTTTGTGGCCGATGTAGGGCAGACGAGCCAGCTTACCTTTGCCGATGGAACCAGTAAAAATTTTACCGAGCCTCTTATCACCCCTGCCGGTGAAAGCCAGTCCGTCATTGTTCCGCTGCGGGTTGAAACACCTCTCACCGGAGCCTGGCTGGCTGCCCTCGACCGGCAAATCTCTGCCGACAGTTCCTCCCCCGAAGCCGCCGCGCCCCTCGCCCCAACGGAAACCGGGGAGTGGCAGCCGCTTGGGCTGCAATTTATGGACGGACCGCAGTTGGCAGCCATCCGCGTGGGTTTGGAAAACGCAACCAGTTGTAGTACACTCAGGCTGGCCTTACAGTGGAGCGGCGGCCAGTCTGACGACTCGGCTGTGGCGCAGCTTCTGGACCCTTTTGGCCGGCTGGTGTTTGAAGATACTGCTCAACCCTGGCTGGCCGCTGAGGTTGGAGAAAGTATAGATATCCGCGCCCTACCGCTGCCCGGCTCGCTGCCGGCGGGGCGCTACGGTTTGCGCGTTTATGTCCGCACCGTCGAAGGTGCGGAACGGCTGCCCGTTACCGCCGAGGGCGTTACCATTCCCACCAACCAGATTCCACCGTTGCCGTTGGTCATCCAGCCTGCCCCGCCGACCGGATACACGGCTGAGCCGGATGGGGCCGTATTCGGAGAAGCCCTTCGGCTGGTGGGGAAGCAGCTTAGCCAGCCACAAGTGGCGGCGGGAGATTGGTTGCGTTTCAGGCTGATTTGGCAAACGGAACAGGTTGTTGAGACCGATTTGACCGTCTTTACCCAACTCCTCGGCCCGGATGGGCAGGTGTGGGGCCAGCGGGATAACCAGCCCAAAGGCGGCTGGTACAGCTTATCCTGGTGGCAGCCGGGCCAGCCGGTTGCCGACGATTATGCGTTTCAGGTCAGCCCTGACGCGCCGCCCGGAACGTATCGCCTGATTGCCGGTTGGTACAACCCGGCCACTCTCACCCGGCTGTCCACCGCAACCGGCCAGGATTTTGTGGAAATTGGGGCTGTTGAAATAAAGGAAGCCGTCAGACAGGAATGAGCGAATGATGAATCATTGATTTTTTACTACCTCTACATCCCCCAGCCACAAAAAGTCGTCGCCAATTTTTCCGGCCCCGGCCACAATTTTAAGCCGTTCCAGGCTATCGGCCTGGTATAAACCGATAATTAAAGGATAACGTCCCGGCGGCGTCTCCGCTTTGACCGGCAAGCGAAATTGACCCAGACCACGCTGCCCCGCTCGCCAGATGGAGGTGGGCAAGCGGCAGGCCGGATTGTCGTCCTGCTGGCCCCACAGATTGGTCCCATCGGTCAGGTGGACAAAGGCGCGATAGTTGTCACGGGGAGGCTGCACCGCCTGCCAATATAGATTGACATAAAGAGTTTCGCCCGGCGCGACGGTGGCCGCGGGCAAATCATAGCCCAAAAATTGAATGGCCGGGCCGAATTGAGTCATAACCGGCTGTGAGGGCTCCGCTTGTTGGATAAAATGCTGCGGGGTTGCCAGGGCGTCAAAGACCGGTTCCAACGTTTCGAGGGTGTAAACGGGCGGAGGCGTCTCTTCTACCCTTCCAGTCGAAAAGACTCGCAGCCGTATCTCGCCTTCTCGCTCAATCCAGCCGGTTTCGTGGTAGGCGGCGATGTTCTGTTCTGGGATGTAGAAATCATAGCCGGGCGTGCGGGCAAAAAACTGCTGCGGCGTGTCGTAACAAGAGCGAGCCTGGCCGTAGTTGTACCAAATCGGAATGACAAAATCCTCATTGATGCTGCGAAAGTCGCCGGGGAACAGACCCTGCGCTCGCAGCGCTCCTATTGCCTTCCAACCTTCCCGTTTCGGATAGCCAAAATACTCTCGTTCTTTGGGTAATTCATGATAAACTGCCGCCCAGTTGGAACTGTCCCACTGTTGGCGCACACGGCCCAGAGTTGACTCTGGAAGTAGGAAGATTATTGCTTCATAGAGCACAATAGAAATTAAAACCAACCCTCCTACCACAATTAGTAACAAGGCTCGCAGGTTAGAAAGAGAGAAGAACGAACCTTCCAACCTTCCAACCTTCCAACCTTCCAACCCTCCTGCCCAGCCTGTTCCCGCCAGCAGCACCGCCCCTGGATACATGATATAAAGATGGGTGCGCGGGTCGTCCACCAGAAACCCGTAGCCGACAAAGCCCGCTCCAAACATTAACCAGGCGGCTTTGGCCTCGGTGGTAGCCAGGGTGCTGAGCCATTTTTGACGGGTCAGGCCGGGCCAGATAATAAAACCCAGCAGTCCCAACGCCAAAAGCGGCAAATAGAAGCGTGAACTGTAATCGCTGTCAAGCCGGCGCAGCAAATTCAGGTTGTTGTACAGCAGCCCCGGCTTTACCCGCGACTCGGTCAGATAATTGGCCGTATTCTGAAATTCAGGGTCAAGCAGGTAGGGAATATAAAAAGCGGCCAGCAGGCCGAGGAAGAGGATGAGAGCAAGGAGCAAGGGAGCAGGGGGGCGGGGGAGCAGGGGAGAGCCATTATTTTCGCCGCTTCGCCTCACCGCTACCCAGCCCAAATACCCGGCTGCCGGGAGCAACAGCAGCGCGTCAAAATGCGCCAACAGACACGCTGCCAGCAGCAAAGCTCCCAAAATTAACCACCTTCCACTCTTCCAACCTTCCAACTTTCCAACCTTCCAACTTTCCAACCTCCCAACTTTCCAACCTTCCCTCCCGGCCAGATACAGGCAGTACAAAGCCAGTGGTCCCAGAAAAAAAATCAACGCCTGATACTGCACCATACGCCCAAAAGCAATAGTGTAACCATTGACAGCCCAAAACAGCGCAGCCAACACGCCTGCTTGCCAACCGAACCATCTGCGCCCGATGAAAAAGAGTGTGGCCACGCTGAGAAGACTGCTGAGGGCAAAAGGGAAACGGGCCATCGCTTCGGTGATTTGGCCGGTCAGCAGCCAGAAGGCCAGGGGAACCAGCATCTGAGCCGGGCCTTTACGGTGCAAAAATAAGGCGTAATCTTCGCCCTGCATCAGGCGCACCCCTAACATCAGGGCTTCGGCTTCGTCTTCGTGAAATTCGGCGTAACCCAGGCGAGGCAGGCGCAGAGCGGCAGCCAGGAAGACAAGGGCCATGAGAATCAGGATAGTATAAAGTGGCAGGGGTGCAGGGGTGCAGGGGAGCGGAGGAGCAGAGGAGCGTTGTTGCCACCAGATAATGGCTAATCCGGCGAAGATAATGAGGTTGACGATAAAAAGCAATCGCCATAAATCAAGGGGGCCGGGCAGGTAAACGGCAAACATTGCGCTAAAGATGGTTAAAGCCAGAGAGAGGCCAATGGCCAGGGTGAGGTGTTCAAGCAGGTCAAATAGAGGTGATGCTTGGGACTCGTTTTGACATAATGGATGAGTAAAAAAAATACGCAGCCAGACCCAACCAGGCAAAAAGGCTAGAGAAATTAATGAAGCAAGGTAGCGTAAATTGGGAGAAACAGAGGAGAAGATCAAAACCTGGGTTGCCAGCAGGAGGAACAGAGGCCAAATGTGGGGGCGGGAAAGATAGGATGTGATTGGATGTTTAGACATCCCTCTATTTAATCACACTTTCCATTCCCTTACAAAATCACATCCGGTCCGCTTCTTGTAGAGACCATTCTGCGGTTTAGAGCCTATCCGAATAACTCCATAGGTGACGCATCCCGATGCGTCATCGGCTGGCATGGGGATACCAACCTATCCTTTTTCGGATAGGCCCTTAGAGCCTGAAGGTCAAAAAGACCTTCAGACTCTTGAAAAAAGTGGAACCGGAGTGGCTATTTATTTTCAATCGAACAGGTGGACAAGCCAAAAGGCGAGTAAAGCGGACACCAGCCGATAGCCGCCGTGAGCAGCGGCACCAGCCCGATAGCGCCCCACCAGCTACCAAAGTAGAGTCCGCCCAGCAGGAAAGCCAGCCCAATCACCACCCGAATCACCCGGTCAACCTTGCCAACATTGCATTTCATGATAAAAATCTCCTTTTGTTATTTTGGTTTGAATGATTAAGTTACCCCCATCATAACAAAAAGAGCGGCAAAAGTATGTGACTATATCACATAACTACAACAGCCTAGCTTTTTCAAGCAGGGCTGGCTTGTTTTGAATCACAATTGACCCTCTGGACAAAGCGATAAGGTTTTCTCGCTCAAAATCCTTCAGGATGCGGCTGACAACCTCTCTGGCGGTACCTAGCTCAAAAGCAATCTCTTGATGGGTTATTTTGACTTCTTGGTTTTCCTCGGCCAGATTAGCCACAAATTCGGCAATCCGCGCATCTACCCGCCGAAAAGCGACCTCCTCGACGGTGGCGATGACGGTTGCCAGCCGTTTCGACATCAGCTCAAATACATAGTCCCGCCACACTTCGTACCGTTTGACCCATTCTCGCAAAATTGAGGCCGGAATTAGAACTGCCCGAACCGGACTCTCGGTAACGGCGAAGGCCGGAAACCGGGTCTGGCTGAGAATACACGACGCGGTCAGAATACAGCTTTCATCTTCTTCGATGCGATAAAGCGTAATCTCTCGACCACTCTCGCCTACCTTGTAAACCCGGACAGCCCCGGCTAAAACTAAGGCCAGTTGGGTGCAGGTATCCCCCTCCCAACAAATGGAAGCGCCCGCCGGAATCTCTTTGATTTGGGCATGGTTCAAAAGCTGCTTTTTTATTTCCTGGTCGGCATTTCTCAAAAAAGAGAAGTGCTTTTCAAGGTCAATTGCGGTCAACGTTGACATGGTTTACCGGAAATTATTTTGGCTCTCCTGCTTTAACGGAAAATAGGACACGCCAAGACGCAAAGTCGCAAAGAAATTTATAAAAACTTGGCGTCTTTGCGTCTTGGCTTGAGAAAACCCGTCGAGCTACTATTTTCAGGAATGATAAAACTCAGCGATACCAGTCACAACGGCTTGAAGCTGCTCATCACTCAATTCTGGGTAAATGGGAATTGCCAGGGTTTGGGCGGCGGCGGCTTCGCTGTGGGGAAACTGGCCGGTTTGACCGCCCCACTCGGCAAAACATTCCTGCTGGTGTAGCGAAACCGGATAGTAAATCTCGGTGCCGATTTTGCGCTCGGTCAGGAAAGCGCGCAGCTCGTCCCGCCGGCTGGTCGCCCGCAAGATATACTGGTTGTAGATATGGCGATGGCCGGGGAAGGGATCAATCTCGCCATCGGTACGGAGGGCGTATTGACCCGACTCGCGGGATTCGACCGGCAGGATGAGCTGAGAATCGGCCAACCCGGCCTCGCTGAAAAGCTGGTTGTAGCGGGCGGCATTGCGCTGGCGTCCGGCTGTCCAACTGTCCAGGTATTTTAGCTTGATGCGGATAACCACCGCCTGTAAGGCGTCCAGCCGGAAGTTCCCACCGACAAATTTGTGATAATATTTGGGTTCAGCCCCATGCACCCGCAAAATCCGCATCTGCTCGGCCAGTTCGGGGTCGTTGGTGCTGACCGCGCCGCCATCGCCAAAGGCCCCTAGATTCTTGGAAGGGAAGAAAGAAAAGCAGCCAATATGGCCAATACTGCCGGCCCGCCGTCCCTTGTACTCAGAGCCAATCGCCTGGGCCGCATCTTCGATGACATAGAGGTTGTGCTTTTGAGCAATCTCCATAATGGGGTCCATATCGGCGCACTGGCCGTAGAGATGAACCGGTATGATCGCCCTGGTTTTAGGCGTAATTTTGGCCTCAAGCTGAGCCGGGTCGAGGTTGTAAGTTTGGGGATCAATATCGGCAAAAACAGCCGTGGCGCCCAGCCGGGCCACCGAGCCGGCGGTGGCAAAAAAAGTATAGGGCGTGGTAATTACCTCGTCGCCGGGTTTGAGACCAATGGCCATGAGGGCCAGAATCAAAGCGTCGGTGCCGGAAGAGACGCCCAGGGCGAATTGGGTCTGGCAGTAAGCTGCCAACTCGTTCTCCAATTCGCTTACTTCAGGCCCCATGATAAAATATTGAGAGTCGCACACCCGGTTGATGGCGGCTTGTATTTCTTCTTTAATCGGGGCATACTGTGGTTTTAGGTCTAACAAAGGGACGCTAATCATTATTTCTTTCCTATGGTAGTTGTAATAAGTTGATTTTGACGGAACGTACCAACAATGAAATTCTTTGCTGGGCTGACCGAAGACCGGGGACCGAGGACCGGCTGCCTGTTATCTGAAATCGGTCTCCCGTCCCCGGTCTCCGGTCGTATTTTCAAAGGAGGACGGCTGCTGTGGCCGATCAACCTCCCTGCCTTACAATGGCGTCGGTCATTCTCGCCACCCGGCTCATTTCTTTGACTCGGTGGACCCGTACAATATCCGCGCCGCGAGCAATCCCAATGGCGACGGTGGCGGCTGTGCCTTCCAGCCGCTCCTCTGGGGGTAGGTTGAGAGTATAGCCAATAAACGATTTGTTGGACGTGCCCAATAAGATAGGATAGCCCAACACTTTGAATGTATCCAGATAATTGAGCAGGGTCAGGTTTTGCTCTACAGTTTTGCCAAAGCCAATACCGGGGTCAATGATGATATGTTCGTCTGGCACCCCGGCGTTGCGGGCCAGATTGATGCTGACTTGCAGCTCGTTGGTGATGTCCATTAGTAAGTCATCATAGACCGTGCCGATGTAGCGTCCCCCCAGGCGGGCTTCTTGCACCGCATTGCGCGGGTGGCTGCGATTGTGCATAACAATTACCGGCACTTGTCGCTGGGCGCAGAGACCGGCCAGGGCCGGGTCCATGCGCAGCCCCCAGACATCGTTTACCAGATGCGCCCCGGCATCCAAGGCGGCCGCGGCCACCTCGGCTTTATAGGTATCAATAGAAATAGGCAGGTCAACCTCGCGGCTGAGGGCCTGTATCACCGGCACGACCCGCTGCAATTCGGTCTGGGCGTCCACCGGCTCGGCCCCCGGACGGGTACTTTCTCCCCCCACATCAAGGATGTGCGCCCCTTCCTGGGCAAAACGCACTCCCTGTTCCACCGCTTTTTTGACCCACTCCTGGTCGCTCAACAGTCCATCGCCCGAAAAGCTGTCGGGGGTAACATTGATAATGCCCATAATGTAGGTTTGTGTGCCCCACCGGAAGGTGGTTGAAGCTATTTTTAATTCAGCCATATGTCCAAGCTGTTACTCTTCCTTTTCATTCGCAGAAATGGGCAAAAATAATTGGTATAAAAACTGGTAGGAGACCACCGAGTCCAGGTATTCATTTTCAGCGCCGTTCCAGCCGCCAATGGCGTAGATTTTGGTGTCAATCGCCGCCAGACCCATATTGCGCCACTGAGACGCCACTGGTGTCTCAAAGGGCGTCCAGGTATTGCTGGCCGGGTCATATTTTTCGCTGGTGGTCAGGGGGTGGTTCCACCCCCCGCCGACGGCATAGAGATTGTTGGCGGCGGCAATCAGTCCCAGGCCGCCGCGCTTTTCTTGCATCGGCGCTTTCTCTAGCCAGCCGCCGCTGTCCGGCTCAAAGACATAAGTTTGATTAAACTCAGCCTGACCATCATACCCGCCGGCCACATAAATCGTATCATTCAAAACAGCCGCCCCGACGTAGCCCTTGGCTTGTGGCATGCGCCTGTCTAGCCTTTCCCAGGCCTTCTCTTTAAAGGAATAGGCCAGCACCGTATCTTCAAAAGTTTCCCCATTCCAGCCGCCAAAGAGGTACAAATTATCCTTAAAAGCTACCAGTCCATAGGCGCAGCGACCTTCCGGCAGGGCCGGTCCTTTGGCCCAACTATCGCTCTGGGGATCGTAAATTTCAAAGGCGGTGACGGCGTTGCCTTTATTGGTGCAGCCGCCCGGCACGTAGATTTTGCCGTCCACGGCCGCCCCGGCGATGTTCGCCGCGGCGGTGGGTTTGGCCGCGCCTTCGCTCCAACTATTGGTCGCGGGGTCGTAAATTTCCACCGAGCGGGTGGCCTGGTTATTACCCCGCACCCCGCCGATGGCAAAAAGTTTGTCCGCCAGGGCCACCAGCCCCAAACCGGCGCGTTTGGTTGGCATGGCTTCGTGAGTCACCCATTTCCTCGCCGGCGCATTGACCGGAGCCGGGGGCAATGGGGTAGGCGGCTGTGCATAAATCACCGGCAGTTTGGGCGTTTCGAGGGCCGGTTGACGGGGGATGAGCGGGATGATCACCAGGGCCAGGGCCAACAAGGTGGCTAAAAGTAGGTAAATTTGCTGCCACCGAGCCAGGGGAGGGCGCGTATCGGCGATGAGAAATGTCCGGGCCGGGGCTGCGGTGGCTTCAACAGGTTTCGCCCCGTCGTCGGCCACCTTGACCCAGCCTTCCTGGATGGCCCGCATGGTCGCTTCGGTGCGCGATTGTACCCCCAGCTTCTCAAAAATGTTGCGCAGATGCACCTTGACCGTGTTAACGCTGATGACCAGTTGATGGGCAATCTGCTGGTTGCTGGCTCCAGTGGCGACCATTTCCAGGATTTGGCGTTCGCGTTCGCTTAGCTGGAGGGTGGCATCATTCTCAGGCATGGCACAAATTATGGCACAGAATGAGAGCCAAAGCAAGGGTTAAAAACAAAATTTGACGAATCACAGCCCGTACTATACAATGCTCTTTTGTTATTAAACCCATAGTATTAAGACATGCCCTTCGAGGAAGCAGCAGCCATCGAAGGGTAAATTTTGGATTAAGACGGTTATGTTCGAGAGTTTACAGGATCGGCTTCAAGGTGTTTTTGACCAACTAAACCGGCGCGGGCGCTTGTCGGATGCGGATGTTGACGCCGCCTTGCGCGAGGTGCGCCTGGCTCTGCTGGAAGCGGACGTTAACTTCAAGGTGGTCAAGGAGTTTATTGGCCGCATCCGCGAGCGGGCTGTCGGCGCGGAGTTGAGCAAAAAGATTACGCCGGGGCAGCAGGTCGTCCGCATTGTGCATGAAGAACTGCTGGAAACGCTGGGCCAGCCGGCCCGGCTCGATCTGGGCGGCGCTTCGCCACATGTGATTATGATGGTCGGCTTGCAGGGTTCCGGTAAAACGACCACTACGGCCAAATTGGCTCTCTACCTGCGCAAGTCAAAACACCGGCCTTTGCTGGTTGCTGCCGACACACGCCGGCCCGCCGCTATCGAGCAGTTGAAGGTGTTGGGGCGGGAGCTGGATATTCCGGTCTATTCGGAAGACCCCTCGGTACCGCCACCGACCATTTGCGCCAATGCTATCAAGCATGCCAAAGCCGGGGCTTACAATATTGTCATCCTGGATACGGCCGGCCGGCTGCAAATTGACGAAGCCTTGATGGACGAATTGAGCCAAATCAAGGCCAAAACCAATCCGCAGGAAGTGCTGCTGGTGGCCGACGCCATGACCGGCCAGGAAGCGGTGCGGGTCGCCGAAGGTTTTCATCAACGGGTCACGTTGACCGGCCTGATTTTGACCAAAATTGACGGCGACGCGCGCGGCGGGGCAGCCATCTCTATTCGCTCGGTCACGGGTGTGCCGATTAAATTTTTGGGCACAGGCGAAAAATCAAACGATCTGGAACTGTTCCACCCTGACCGGCTGGCCTCGCGGATTCTGGGCATGGGCGATGTGATGTCGCTTATCGAGCGGGCCGAAGAAGTGATTGACGAAGATGTGGCCGAACGCGGAGCCAAACGGCTGATGGAAGGTCACTTTAACCTGGAAGATTTTCTGGAGCAGTTGCAGCAGATCAAGAAGTTAGGGCCGCTCAACAAAATTTTAGAAATGATCCCCGGCATGGGCCAGCTTACCAGCGCCATACCCCAGGAAGATATGGAACGGCAGTTGAAGCGCACCCAGGCTATCATCAACTCGATGACCCTCAAAGAGCGGCGCAACCCCAAAATTTTGGACGGCAGCCGCAAGCGTCGGGTGGCCAAAGGCTGCGGCGTGACCGTGCAAGAAGTTAACCAACTGCTGTCGCAGTTTCAGCAGATGCAGAAGATGATGAAGCAGTTGCGTAACCCAAGAGCGCGGGGAAATATCATGAATATGTTTGGCGGCTTTCGCTAAATTGGGCAAATATTCTAAAGAGATTTATAATGATGAATTGTGAATAGTCAATTATTAATAGTTAACGGGATACAAGAAAGGTATCTGATCATTCACAATTCACAATTCATAGTTCACAATTCACAATTGTTTTAGGAAGGAAATATCAAGAATCATGGTTAAAATCCGTTTGCGACGTACCGGCAGTAAGAAAAAGCCAACCTACCGGGTGGTGGTGGCTGATTCTCGCTCGCCGCGCGATGGTCGCTTTGTCGAAATTATTGGCTACTATAACCCCCGCACCGAGCCGACTACCTTCAATATCCAGGAAGACCGAGCCATTTATTGGCTGTCGGTTGGGGCGCAGCCAACAGATGTAGTGCAGAAACTGCTCAAAAATTCCGGCACAATGGAGCGGTTTACCCAGGCCAAAGCTCAGGCTAAAGAAGCTACCGCCGCGCCTGCTTAAACTGGGCTGAACTGTTACGACGAAGTAATAGCAAACTTCGGATCATGCCCCCTCCGAGGCTGCTTGAAACCAGATGGGGCCGAGAACAAGAGACGGGCAGAAGGCCGCACGAGGTTGCTTGATGTAGGTGTCCGAGTTCTTATCACCCCAATCCCTAGCTCAAATTGACCGTCAAGAAGGAGGTGCCCGACCATGTCTTCATCAATGAAAGAGCTTGTCGAGTTTATGGCCAAGGCCGTCGTGAATGATCCAGATTCTGTCATCGTTCGCGAAATCGAAGGCTCCAGCGCAACTATCTACGAACTGAGCGTCACTCCCGATGATATGGGGCGTGTTATTGGTAAGCAGGGACGAGTCGCAAATGCGATGCGAACCCTGCTGCGCGTGGCTGCGGTTAAAGAGGGTAAACGCGTCACGTTGGAGATTGTTTAAGTGACCGGACCAAAAGGTCCGGTTCAAGAGAACACAGGGGGGAATAGTGGAAGTTCAGGTGAGCGGCGACCTGAACTTCGCTATTTAGCTGTCGGGCGTATTGTGCGGGCGCATGGGCTGCGTGGTGAAGTTTCGGTAACGCTGCTGACCGATTTTCCTGAGCGATTTGAAACAACAGAATGGGTTTACCTGGGTAACGAATTCGAGGCGACGCCTTATCGCCTGGAAAAGTATCGCTGGCACAAGCAAAATGTACTGCTAACGTTGGCTGGTGTTAGCGATAGAAACCAGGCTGAACAACTCAAAGGGCAGTTTGTTCAGGTTCCCATTGAAGAGGCCGTGCCTTTACCGGAGGGGGCGTACTATCTCTATCAATTGATTGGCCTGCGCGTCGAGTCAACAGAAGGCGAGTTTTTGGGCGCCATCACCGAGGTGATGGAAACCGGGGCCAACAATGTCTACGTGATCCAACAGGAAGAGCGGGAGATTTTGCTGCCGGCCATTCCTGATGTGATCAAAAGTATAGATATAACCCAGGGCATAATGGTGGTGCAGGTCATTGAGGGGCTGATTTGACATTGGCTTGACATTTGCTATAGTAGTCTGATTACTGAGGAAAGGAACGCCGGATGGTGTTCCTTTTTTAGTTCTTTGCGGCAATACTCCTATCGGAAAACCCCTTGACAATTGCTTTACCATCGTGGTATGCTAACCAGCGATTGTTGACCCTTGTCCAGGGGGACTTTTCAATCCGGTGAGAGATTAATTGGGCACAGGTAACTGCTCAGCCCTCATGTCATTTCGAGGCCATAAGGCCGAGAAATCCCTAGAGCGTCACATAGGCATGAGGGATTTCTCCCTTCGGTCGAAATGACATGCCTGAGCAGTTACGGACACACGGTGAAGGTCCAGTGACAGACAATCTTGGCTATTGGATTGGCTTTAGCAAAGTGCCGGGAATTGGCCCGGCCCGGCTGCGTGCGCTGCTGGACTATTTTGGCGATGTGGCCGCGGCCTGGCAGGCTGACCCTGGCGAACTGCGGGCAATTGGCCTGGATAAACGCTCGGTGGAGAGTTTGGCCAAGGTTAGAAATCAGCTCGATCTGGAAGCCGAAGTAGAGAAGCTAAAAAAGCAAAATATCGCCGTTTTTACCTGGGACAGCCCCGATTACCCACCGCTCCTGCGAACTATTCCCGACGCGCCTCTGGCTCTGTATGTGCGCGGCAGCCTCTTGCCGCAAGATGAATGGGCGGTGGCAGTGGTCGGCACGCGCCAGGCGACAGCCTATGGTAAGGAATGTACCCAACTGCTCGTCAATGGATTAGCCAAAAATGGGATTACGGTGGTCAGCGGTCTGGCTTATGGCATTGACACCGAAGCGCATCAAACCGCTATTCGGGCCGGCGGTCGGACCATTGCGGTGTTGGGCTGCGGGGTAGACATTATTTATCCGGCTGAAAATAAAAAATTGGGTCAGGCGATTATCGAGCACGGCGCGCTGGTCTCGGAATATCCGCTGGGGACCAACCCGGAGAGCGGCAATTTTCCCCGGCGCAACCGGATTATTAGCGGCTTGAGTCTGGGGGTTCTGTTTGTCGAGGGCACCACCCAGAGCGGAGCGCGTATCACCGCCGATTATGCTTTGGAGCAGGGCCGCGAGGTGTTTGCCGTGCCCGGCAGTATTTTGCGAAAAAGCGGTTCCGGTCCCAATTTTCTGATCCAGAATGGGGCCAAGCTGGTGACGCAGGTGAACGACATTCTGGAAGAACTCAATTTGACCATGGTCTCCCAACACGTCGAAGCCAGGGCGGTGATTCCGGAAAATGAGCGGGAAGCGCAATTGTTAAAACAGCTTTCCACCGACCCGCTGCACGTGGACGATTTAGGCCAGGCGACCGGCTTGAGCGCCTCGGAAATAGCCAGCGCCTTAACTCTAATGGAACTGAAAGGGATGGTCCGCCAGGTTGGAGGCATGCATTATGTCATTGCTCGTGAGGTTGGCGCTCAATACGTGGCAGAACAATAGACATTATATCGATTTAATTGGGGAGCGTTTTTTACCCATCGTGTAGAGCAGGATTTCCAGAATTAAAGGATTTTGATCCTATCATTCAGATAATCCTGCTCTTTCCGGATGACATAAGTCTAATCGGTATAATGTCTAATAAAAAAGGGAACTGAGGGGATCATCTCCTTCAGGCACTAACCCTTCACAGCGACAAAAAGTTGTCCGTCCAATTTGCGATTTACGATTGAAAACAGTCAAATCGTAAATCCAAAATCGTAAATCGGTTTAGTTCCTTGATTTCCTTTCCGCAATTCCATCGCTATCAATAACGACAGGAGTCCCGATGTTCGCATTGATTCTTGCCGGCGGAGCCGGTACGCGTTTGTGGCCGCGCAGTCGCGCCGCTTTGCCCAAACAACTCTTAGCCCTGACCGGGGGCGATACCATGATGCAGGCTACGGTCAAGCGGGTTTTGCCGATTGTGCCGCTGGAGCACATCTTTGTTGCCACCAATCGAGAGTATGGCCCTTTGATTCGAGCGCAGCTTCCCGGCCTGCCGGCAGAGAATATTGTCGAAGAACCCAGCGGCAAAAATACCGCGCCCTGTATCGGCCTGGCGGCAGTCCGCATGCGCCAGCTTGACCCCAGTGCGGTTATGGCTTCGCTGCACGCAGACCATTTTATTGCCGATGAAGAAGGATTTCGCCAGGCGCTACTGGCGGCGGCGGAGGTGGCTCAAGAGGGCTATCTGGTTACGCTGGGCATAACCCCCGACAAGCCAGAAACCGGCTATGGTTACATCAAACGCGGGATTGAATTGGGGAATTATAACCAACACGTTGTGTATGAAGTCTCGCAATTCTTGGAGAAACCGGATTTGCCAACGGCGGAAAGGTTTGTAGCCAGTGGGGAGTATTATTGGAACAGCGGCATTTTCGTCTGGCAGCTTTCCACCTTGCTTGACTCTTTTCGCAGCCACATGCCAAAATTTTACGAGCAGCTCGACCAGATGGAACAGGCTATGGCCGCCGGCGAGGCCATTGATGCCATCTGGCAGCAGATTCGGGGTGAGAGCATTGATGTGGGAATTATGGAAAAAGCAGCCAAAGTCGCCGTGGCGCCGGTCAACATTGGCTGGAACGATGTCGGCAGTTGGGCCGCCATCCACGAGATTAATCAAAAGGATGAAAACGGTAACGTGGCTCTCGATGCCGAACATCTGGCTATTGGCACGAAGGGAACATTAGTGCAAGGTAATGGCCGCCTCATCGCTACCATCGGCCTGGAAGATGTGGTCATCGTTGACAGCGACGACGCCCTATTGGTTTGCGCCAGGAATAAGGTGCAGGATATAAAAAAAGTGGTCGAGTGGTTGAAGGAAAATAAACGAACCGAACTATTATAGGACGCCAACGATTTCGGTTTTGCTTGCGATTTGTTAAAATGGGAGCATTTGTTTGAATGAGTGAAGAAACTGTGATGGCCTATTGCGTAAAATGCAAAGAAAAGAGAGAAATGAAACAGCCGGAGGCGGTTTATACCGCTAACGGCACGCCGGGGACGAGTGGGACTTGCCCGGTGTGTGGGACAAAGATGTTCAAAATGGGCCGCACCCCGGCCCACGAGCATGTGGCGCCGCCGGAAAAGGTGAGCCGCAAAAGCAAAAAGAAAGCCGCTAAAACGCCCCGGCGTCACGGCAAGCTGGTCATTGTCGAGTCGCCGGCCAAGGCCCGCACGGTGGGCAAGTTTTTGGGCAGCGGTTACACCGTCAAAGCTTCGGTGGGGCATGTGCGTGATTTGCTGCGCTCGCAGCTTGCGGTGGATGTCGAACACGATTTTGCGCCCAAGTACCGTGTGCCCAATGAAAAGCGGCCGGTGGTCAAAGAGCTAAAAAATGCCGCCGCTAAAGCCTCGGAAATTTACCTGGCCACCGATCCCGACCGCGAAGGCGAGGCCATCGCCTGGCACTTGATGGAAGCGACGGACATGGACCAGGCCCGCGCCAAACGGGTGGTCTTTCATGAAATCACCAAAGATGCCGTCGCCGAAGCATTTGCCCATCCCCGTCAGGTGGATATGAAGCGGGTCAACGCTCAACAGGCCCGCCGCATTTTGGACCGGCTGGTGGGCTATCAAATCAGCCCGCTGCTGTGGCGCAAGGTGCGCAGCCGCACCAGCGCGGGCCGGGTGCAGAGCGTGGCCTTGCGTTTGATTGTCGAGCGGGAGCACGAGATTGACGACTTCAACCCGGTTGAGTACTGGTCAATTGAAGCAGATTTAGCCCAAGTTAGCGAAAGTCCGCTGGCAGAACGCCAATTCAGAGCAAAACTGACCCGTATCCAGGGCGAGAAAGTTGACCTGAACAACGAGGCTGAGACTGGGACCATCGTAGCCGACCTGGAGAAATCAAGCTACACCGTCATCGAGGTCAAGAAAAGCGAGCGGCGGCGCAGGCCGGCGGCCCCCTTTACCACCAGCACTTTGCAGCAGGAAGCCTCGCGCCGCTTGGGCTTTGGGGCGCGCAAAACTATGAGCATTGCCCAACAGCTCTATGAGGGTATCGAACTGGATGGGGAAGGCACGGTTGGGTTGATTACCTACATGCGCACCGACAGCACCAACGTGTCGCAGCAGGCCCAAAATGAGGCGCGTGGTTTTATCGGCCAGCGTTATGGACAGGATCTGCTGCCGGAAGAGCCGCCCGTTTATAAAACCAAGAGCAAAGGGGCGCAGGAGGCTCACGAAGCTGTCCGCCCGACCAGCGTCTGGCGGGAGCCGCATCGAGTCAGGGCTTTCCTCAGCCGGGATCAGGAGCGGCTTTACACCCTGATCTGGCAGCGTTTTGTCTCTAGCCAGATGGCAAATGCCATTTATGACACCATGACAGTAGGCGTCGGGGCGACCCCCGCTGCGCTGCCGGCCCAGGATGAGGAGTGGCCCTATCGCTTGCAGGCCAGCGGCTCGCGAGTGCGTTTCAAGGGGTTTTTGACGGTTTACGAAGAGACGCTCGACGAAGATGCGACGCCGGATGCCAGCGAAGGTGTACTTCTGCCGGAGTTGAGCGAAGGTGAAACGGTCGAGCTGCTTAAACTGCTGCCGGAACAGCACTTTACCCAGCCGCCGCCTCGTTACACAGAGGCAACGCTGGTCAAAACTTTGGAAGAGTATGGTATTGGCCGGCCTAGTACCTACGCGCCGATCATCACCACCATCCAGCAGCGCGGCTATGTGGAAACGGTGGATAAACGGCTCTACCCCACCGAACTCGGTGAGGTGGTCAACGAACTGCTGGTGGAGTATTTTCCCGATATTGTCAATGTGGAATTTACGGCCCAGATGGAGGACGACCTTGACCGGATTGCCAGCGGCGACATGGAACTGACGCCAGTACTGCATGAATTTTATGATCCTTTCGCCAAAGCGGTCGCCTATGCCGAAACCCACATGCCCGAAGTGGAGATTGAGGACCAGCCCACCGGTGAACTGTGCGAAAAGTGCGGCCACCCAATGGTTTTAAAATTTGGCCGTTTTGGCAAGTTTGAAGCCTGTTCCAACTTCCCGGAGTGTCGCAATGCCAAGCCGCATCTGGTCAAGCTGGGTATTGCCTGCCCCAACGACGGCGGGGAACTGGTCGAGCGGCGCACTAAGAAGGGCCGGGTCTTTTACGGCTGCGCCAACTACCCTGAATGTGAATGGAGTAGTTGGAAACGGCCCTTGCCCCAGCCCTGCCCCAACTGCCAGGGCTTGCTGGTGCAGAAAAATCGCAATTGGGCACAATGTTTAAACTGCGAAGAGCAGTTTGAACTGAACCAACTGCCCGGCGCGGTTCAGGAGTCGCCCGTTTCCGAGCCGGAATTGGCAGTAGCTTAATCAGTGATCAGTAGTCAGTTATCCTGCTCACTGCTCACCGATCACTGGCAACTGACCTCTGAATCCAATCTCTAATCTCCAATCTCTATTTTCTTAAGGAGCAAGCATGACCCGCTTAGAAAAGTTTCGCCAACTGATGGCCGAGCAGAAAATTGATGGCTTTCTGGTCACTCAACCCGAAAACCGGCGCTATTTGTCGGGCTTTACGGGCAGTTCGGGGATTTTGATTATTACCCCGGAGCGACAAGCCCTGGCCACCGACTCGCGCTATTATGAGCAGGCGCGCCAGCAGTGTCCCGATTGGGAATTGATTGAGGCGGGCTATGATTTTGTCGGCAGCATGCTGGAAACACTGCGCCAGTTTGAGTTGGGCGCTCGGCGGGTAGGCTTTGAGTCGGGGCACATCAGTGTGTCCACTTTAAACAGTTGGGAGCGCGCTCTAAAGGGTCGATTGGTGCTTGTGGATACCGAAGGCTTCGTCGAAATGCTACGCATGCGCAAGGACGAGGCGGAGGTAGCCAGTATCAGAAAGGCCATAGCCTTGGCTGATGAGGCCCTTGCCCATGTGACCCAATGGATGAAACCGGGCATGACCGAGCGCCAGGTGGCCTGGGAAATTGAAAGTTATATGCGCACTCATGGCGCCGATGCTATTTCTTTTGAGCCGATTGTGGCTTCCGGCCCCAATTCGGCCATGCCCCATGCTCGACCCACCGACCGGGTGCTGCAAGCTGGGGAACCAATTACGATGGATTTTGGCTGTGTTGTCGAAGGATACTGTTCCGATTTGACTCGAACTGTTTGCCTGGGCGAGCCGGCCGATGCCAAATATTTGGAAGTGTGGCACACCGTTTTGAAGGCCCAAGAAATGGCCGAGGATGGGGCCAGGGTCGGCATGACCGGCGAGCAGATTGACAAATTGGCCCGTGATGTGATTGTCGAGGCCGGTTTTGGTGATTACTTTGGGCACGGCCTGGGACATGGGGTAGGGTTAGCTATTCACGAAGGACCGCGCTTTAGTTTCACCTATCCGCACGAAGTACCGGTGGGGGCGATTATGACGGTTGAACCGGGCATCTATATCCCCGGCTGGGGCGGTGTGCGGATTGAGGATATGGCCCGAGTACGACCTAATGGCCTGGAAATTTTAACCACCGCGCCCAAAGAGCCAGTCTTGCCTCTTTAACTTTGAGGGATGGCCTTGCACGAAATATCTAACTATGGTAATATACTATACATAAAGTTAGATAAACTGGTCTCTAATACCCTCACCTGAGGAGCGTGCTCATGAGCGACTCGGCAAGACCCTCAATAAAATCGGTTCAAAGAACGTTATTTGTCGGGGTAGGGGCGGGCCTTCTTTTGGGCCTCATTCTTGGCCTTATTCTGGGGCTTATTTATGCCTGGCAAATAGATCCGGCCACGTATGCGGGTGGGGCTTATCCTGATGATTTGGCGCCGGGGTATCAGTCAAATTATCTGGATATGGTCGTCGACTCGTATGTATCCAATAATCAGGTCGAGCAGGCCCGGCTGCGGCTCCAAGAGTTTGACCCCTCAACCAAAATCCGGCTTTTGGCCCGGCGAGCGACGGATTATGCCGTAGCCGGCCAGGCGGTCGAGGCTCAGAACGTTAATAATTTAGCCATGCAGTTGAAAGCGTCTGAGGGTTGGAGTAATGAAACCATTCAGACGGCGATTAGCGAATTAACCAGCGAGTATCAAGCCGCCGGTGATAGCGTCAGAGTTCAGGCGATTGGCGCATTCAGTAATCAACTGACAGGAACAGTTCCGGTTGTTTCAACTCCGGCAACGACTCAACCGGCGGAACCTGCCGCCGCGCCTGCCGCAGCTCCAGCCCAGGGCGGCGGTTTCCCCTGGGGCTGGCTGCTGGGCTGTTTATTGGTCTTGTTGTTACTGGTCGCTGCCGTGCTGTTGGCAGGCCGCTGGCAGCAGAACCGCAAGAAATCCATGAAGCCGCCTCAGCCGGTTTGGGAAGGCGAAGGACCGGCTCCTATTAAACGCTGGACCGGTACTTATACGCTGGGTCAGGACCATTACGACGAATTTTTTACGATTGAAACTGAGAACGGTGACTTTTTGGGCGAGAGCGGCATGGGCATTATGGAGGCCGTCCCTAATACCAGCAACCCCAAACAGGTGATGGCTTTTGATGTGGGCTTGTTTGACAAGACCGATATTACCACCCTCTCGCGGGTGGTGATGAGTGAACAAGCCTATAACGACCCAACCCTGCGGGCTAAGATTGAGAACAATCCCCAGGCTGAGGCTATTTTGGCCGAACCGGGCAAAACTTTTACAATGGAAACCTCGGCGATGCGAGTTGAGGCCAAAATTGATGAGTTGGAATATGATCCCAAAAAGACCTATTTCAACAAGCTCAAGTTGAGTCTCTCCGTTTTTGTCAAAGAAGGGGCCGATTTGAAGATCGGGACAATGGATATTCCCGATCAGTATCGGTAAAGGCGACGCTTTAAGGATTGAGAGCGATGGTACATTTCCATCGCTCTTTTGTTTTGGATACAAGTTACGCAGTTCAAATATTTTTAACCACAGCTTGCACAGATTTCACAACATTCTTTTCATTTTCTGTGTAATCCGTGAATCTGTGGTTAGTTTTTAGACACAACACTCCAACTGCGTAAGCCCTTTGGAGTCCAGGTTTGTCAAACGCGTTCCATTGGATTAAAGAGTTTGCTGTACTCCTGCAAAGCGAAACGATCGGTCATCCCGGCAATGTAATCACAGACGGTGCGGTACAGGCTGCGCTGTTTGGCTGCCTCCTGGACACTGGTGGGTAAAATAACCGGCGAGTTGGTATAGGCTTCAAAAAGTTCGGCAATAAAGCGCCGGGCTTTGCGGTCCATGCGCATCACTCGCCAGTGCTGGTAGAGATTGTGGAACAAAAAATCTTTCAATTGGCGGTCTAAAACTCTGACTTCCTCCGAATGGCGCACCAGGTTGTGCGGCAGCCGGCGCACATCCTCAACGCTTTTGATGCCGTTAGCTTCAATTTGCTCATGGGTGGCGTTAATCACATCGCTGACCTCTTTGCCGACCAGCCGGCGGATGATGCGATGCCGGTCCATATCATTAAAACTTTGGCGCGGGTTGATCTCCAATTCTGCGGCCACTCGCCGCCAAAATTCGATCTCGTCCAGTTGCTCCGGGGAAATCATGCCGTAGCGCAGCCCATCGTCCAGGTCGGCGGTGGTGTAGGCAATTTCGTCGGCATAGTTGACAATTTGCGCTTCCAGGGTGGGCCGCCAATCCGGCTCAAAATCGGTCACATCGCTGCGGTCATACTCGGTTTCGTGCTTAAGGATGCCTTCGCGTACCTCCCAGGTTAAATTCAACCCCCGAAAATCAGGGAAGCGATTTTCCAACTTCTCGACAATCCGAAAACTTTGATAATTGTGGTCAAAACCGCCGTGTTGGGCCATCAAGCCGTTCAATGCAGCCTCACCGCTGTGGCCAAAGGGGCCATGCCCCAGGTCGTGAGCCAGGCAAATGGCCTCGGTCAAATCCTCGTTGACCTGCAAAGCGCGGGCAATAGTCCGGCCAATCTGGGCAACTTCGATGGTGTGGGTCAGCCGGGTGCGGTAATAATCGCCCTCGGTGGTCAGAAAGACCTGGGTTTTGTATTCCAGCCGTCGGAAAGCGGTGGTGTGGATAATCCGGTCGCGGTCACGCTGAAAAGCGCTGCGATAGGGGTGTTCTTCTTCGGTGTGCGCCCGTCCCCGTGAGTCACGGCTAAGCATGGCATAGGGGGCCAGCCGCTCCGCCTCCTGAGTTTCAATTTCCTGTCGGGAAATAATCATCATCTGCCTCCTTTGAAGATGGACCGCCGGCCGCCGAAAAAAGATGACCCGGAGCTGGTGTAAAGCCTCCATAAGACATCATCCTGCTACCATATGATTATAGCATAAATTCGGCCATTTCGAGTGGGAGAGGAATAAGCCAAAATGCTTAGGACCTAAGCATATCGCGTAGAGGCGGATGAGCGATTCACTTATCTGTAATTATGTCAGGTCAGCCGATGTTTTTAGCGGCAGTTTGTGGCATACTAATCCTGTGCCCTTACAGCTAAAGTTTATTATCAATCTAGGGGATACCGCCATGAAAATTTCATCCATCATCGCCATTGTGATACTTTTGGGAATAGTGGGTGCGGGTGGTTATTACCTGAGCCAATCCGAAGAAGTGGTCGAGGCTGCGCCGGTGGTGGTTCCGGTAAAAGCGCCGGTTAGTGTCCAGGCTACGATGGTTGAGACAGTGAAAGCGCAGGATATTCTGCCCTTGATAGATCAGAGTCTGGTTTATCAAAACGATGTGTTCAATTATCATCTGAGCTATCCGGCCGATTGGTCTCAAACGCAGCCGTCGGCGAATGTGGCGATTTTTCAGGCGCCTGATCATACCACAGAGGTCAGGGTTGAAGCAGTTGGTCCTTTGCCCGCAGATGGCCTGACGGCCTTTGTTGATCGCAGCCTGGGCCAGGATGTTCTGATTAGCCGCCAACTGCTGACACTGCACGGTTTCTTGGCTGAGAGGGTCATTGTGTATTCTGATCGGGTCGGGAGCCAGGTGACCAGCTTTTACATTGATGCTGAAAAGTCTGCTTTTGTGATCAGCGGCGTGGGTGAACAGGCCGCCATCGAGATGATCGCCCGTTCTTTCAATGCGCCGCAAATGGTCGCCCAACGATAAAATCAAAAGCGAAGGTTCTTTGGACATAAAAAGAGCTTCAGCCGTCGGCTGAAGCTCTTTTTGTTGGAAAAATTCAATTTTAGTGAAACAGAGTCACTTTGGTCTGATAAAGACAAAGCAAGCTTTGGACTCCAAGCTTGGCGCGAGAAAAATTGGAGAAGTTTAAGCGTCGGCTTCCAGTTCTGCTAGCTGTTCTCTCAGTTCAGCAATGGTCGCTTCGATGCTGTCAAGCTCATTTTGTAAGTTAAGGGGGGCGTTGGTACGGCTGCCATAAGTAGCGGCTTGCTCCAAAAGTTTGTTCAAATTACGAGTCTGGTCAATCAATTGGCGTTTAATACCGGCCACCTGGACATCGCGGTATTCCTGGTCAAGCCTTTCCCCTGTTCCGGCGGCGGGCTTGGGGGGGATCGAAAAGACGCCGCGCTGGCGGTTGTCCAGACGCTGGTTGACCAGGGCAAAAACTCCTTTGGGTGTGTCGCCAACGGGAGCATGGTCAACCGCCATGGTCGCCGTAGCGTCACGCTCGGTGCGGGTTTCTTTATACTGCTCGTAGCGACTGACAAAGGTTTGCATTAATAACAGCGCGGGCATTTGGGTGGGGCGCTCCAACAGCCAGTTGCCCAGGGTGCTTTTGTATTCGGCGTTGAGGCCGTCTACCACCTGGGCTAACAGGTCTTTCACGTTGAGGGCTAATTTACCCACCATCGTTTCATCTTTTTGCCACTCACGCCAGGCCCGTAAATCGGCAGTATCGCCGACAATTTCATCGGCAATCCATTCGCACAGTTCGGTCGAAAAAAGATGATAGGCTGAGGTATCCGGGTTTTTGATGATCAAGCCCCGGTTTTCCAGGTCGCCAATCACCTGGCTGGCCCGCGCATAAAAGCGTTCCAGATCGGCAACGGTGTCTTCACCGGCGGGGGTGCTGGTTAAGGTGCTGGTGCCGGCTTTTGGTTTAGCGGCTTTGCGCTCCAATTCACGCAGAGCCATCACTGTTAATAGAATCTGTTGGGAGGGGGTCGAACTGGTCCAGATGTCCTTAAACAGCGCATCTATATCGCGGCGAGCCTCCTCAGCCAGGTAGTGGCGGCGCGCTTTGTCGGCCAAGCCTTGCTGGTGGGCGCTAAAAAGGTGATGGCAGGCCATTTGCAAAAAGTAGGGATTATAACCGGCAATCGCAAAAATGATGTTAAGTTCGCTCAGTAGAAAGTTTACGCCGGTGTTGTTGAGATAGCGGGTAATCAACTCGGTGGCGTCCTGCTCGGTAAAGTTACGCAGATTGATGGTGGCAAAAATATTAAAAAAGGGCGACGAGCGAACTTGTTCCGAATGGGTCAGTTGCACCAAGTCCTGGCGGCTGGAGGTAATGAGGGCCAGGTTGTGATGGATGGCCAGGGCGCGCAGGCCACCAAAGAAATCGTTATCAAAGTTGCGGTTGCGGGTTACTTGCTCAAACTCATCCAACAACAGCACCACATACAGGCTTTCTTCGTCAATTATGGTAAAAATGTCGTCCAGAGCGTAGTTATCAATCGTTTCGGCTTTGAGGGCAAAATCAATTTCGGCAACCACACTTTCGTGGGCGGCTACGGCTCGCCGCATCGCTTTTAGAACGCGCTGCCAAAAGCGGCTGGGGGTGGTATTTTCATCGAGAAAGAGAAAGTCCTGGTAAATAAAATGATACTTTTGCGGATCAAGATTGAACTTGGCGAGGGTGTCGGCATGGCCCAGGATTTTTAGCAGGGATGTTTTGCCGGCTCGCCGCTCACCGACAATTGCGCTTGACTCAAAAGCCGAGAGCAACCGGCTGTAAACCTGCTCAATCTCACGGCGGCGTCCAATAAACCGGGCCGGGTCGTCAATGGGCTTGCCGTAACTAAAGGGATTGATGCTGCTCATAAATCAACTCCTACCTATTTTAAGGCTAAGGCTGAGGCTAAGGCAAGCTCATAGCTCAGCCTCAGCCTATTATTTAGGGCGTCCAACTGATTCGTTCTTCGGTCCAGCCGGTCGAATTGGCTACGTCAAAAAAGACACGCCCCTCCGGGGAACCGGCCATCGTTATAACTTTGCGCCGCTCTCGACCGTTGGGGGTGATGGCCCAGATGGCCCATTCGCCGCCGGTGTTGCTAACATAGGCAATGGCTCGACCATCGGGGCTCCAGGTGGGCAGCCCATCCTGGGCCGGATCATCGGTCAAGCGAGTTAAACCCGAACCATCGGCATTGATCAGATAAATCTCCCAGTTCCCATCACGCCTGGACATAAAAACAAGCTGCTGTCCATCGCTCGACAAAGCGGGCGCCGTATCTTCATCGCGATCCGTGATAGTCACTATATCATTAAGACCGGCAGAAGCAAGTCGTAAGCCAACCCCGGTACGTCCTTTAGCCCGGAAAACCACCTGATCCGTGGCCCCCCAGCCAGGATATTCGCCTTCCCCCAAATAACGTTGGTCTTCTGCCCGCGTGAAAGGCGCATCGGCCTGGGTTTGGTACAGTTCGGAGGCCCGGTCACCGGCGCGACGGGTAAAGAATAGGATTGTCCGGCCGTCGGGACTCCAGGTAGGCAGTTTATCTTCCGGGGCGTTGCTGATCAGAATTTCATTGTCCCCGTTCCGGCTGGCCGTCATAATGCCGCGGGTGCGACCCTCCCAGGAGAGGAAAGCAATGCGAGTGCCCAGCGCATTGAAAGCGGGTTGGCTGGCGCCCCGGCGAAAGAATCGGCTCTGACCGGTGCTAACATCGCCAAAGTAAAGGTCATAAGTGCCGTCGCCAAAAGCCGGATAAGCAATGACTCCTTGCAACGAGGTTAGCAGTGAAGCTTGCGGAGTAGCTGTGGCCGTAGCAGTCGGGGTGGGGAGAGGTGTATTTGTAGCTGTAGGCAGGGGCGTGAGGGTAGGTGTTGGTAAGGGGGTGTCGCTGGGAGAAGGCGCAACAATTTCGGGGGTAGCAGTGGGGGCAGTTAAAGCCGCTAACTGAGCCAAAGCGGTCGTTTTGGCAGCCGCGGCGCTAGTAGCGGTGGCTGCCAGGGCTTGATTCAAGGCGACAAGCGCTTCGGCTGTACTGCGGGCAACAGCGGCTTGCTCGTCATCCCCTCTTTGGACTGCTTCGGCGGCTTTGGTGCTGGCGGCGTTAAGCATGGCTTGGCTCTGGGCAGCCTGGGTGCTATTGGCCTGGATCAATTGAGCTACCTCGGTGGCCCGGCGAGCTTCGGCAGCCTGGAGGGCGGCGGTTGACTGCTGCCTCAGGATGACTCCGCCGATCAAAACTAAAATCAACAGCACGGCCAGTACCGGCGCAGCCCAGCGCAAGGCGCGCTCTCCGGTTGTCGGGGCCTGGGCGCGGCGCTGCTCTTCGATTTTTTCCCACTGCTGGGCAACTTCACCTAACTCCTCCCGAACCCATTCAAGCCGTCTGAATTTGCTGATCCATTGACGCATCAACCTGACCCGAAATAGATATGGTTCCTGATCGTTGATGACATCTCGTTCAAATAGTCGCCGTAACCCGCTGGTCACATCACCGCTGGCAGGGTACAATTTAGCCTGGTGCATCGCCCGATCCAGATTGCGGCGCATGACCCCGGCTTTGTATTGCGGCGCTCGATCGGCCAGCGCTGCCAGGATAGCTCGCTCGACCGGCGACGAGTCCTCCCAGACAAATTGAAAGTTAGGCGTGCCCTGTTCAATCACATCCGGCAGCACAGCCTCGACATCGGCCACATCCAATTGAGCCGGTTTGTCTTTGGTCCAGCGGGTGAACAGATTGTGGCAGACCAGTTGGGTGTAATAGGCCTGGCCAGAGGTAAGCTGGTAAATGCGCTCAATCGCAGCGCGGGTGCAGCGATAGTACGACGCAACGGGTCTGATAATTAAATCTTCGGCGTAATCTTGTTCCAAAAAACTGATTTTACGGTAGACCGCCAGGTTAAACAGTTGGGACGAGCCTCTGGAATCAACCTCAAGCCGGTTGCCGATGGAAAACAGAAAATTGACCCGGTTGGTTTGTTGAATCAGGGCCCGCAGATAATCGAAGATATCGGGGGGTAAGTCGCCCGCCTGCACCTTTTCGGCCAGGCGGTTGGCCTCATCAAACATCAGCAGCAGCGAACGCTGCCCCAGGGCTTCGATCACGGGCGGCAAAAAAACATCTTCAAACTGCTGGCGGGGATTACGCTCAAAATCCTGGCGGGCCGGCCGCTCCAAAGGGGGGATGCCTTCAATTCCGCGCAGGGCGAGCACAATCTTACGGGCCACCTCCCATAGAAAACCGTCAATCCCTTCCAATCCCATCCCCTGTAAATCTAGCAAAACCGGGATGTAGAGCGGATCGCCCAGCTTATCCTTCATCTGGTACAGCACCGAGGTCTTCCCGCTGCGGCGTTCTCCGTACAGCACAATTGCATTGTGTTGGTAAGCCCCGCGTAAATGTTGGCGCAGCCAGGCATACACATCCTCGCGGCCAAAGAACATGGCGGCGTCTTTGACGGGCGACCCGGCAATGTAGGGGTTGACGATCATGGTTTCGTTCTCGGTGGACATCCGAGCTGCTCCATTGACTAATTGATTTGACGGTTGGGTGGGGAAAAACGCCTGAATATAACTGATATTATAAATTATAGCCGCCAAAGAGTCCAATGAATTTTAATTATGGTAAATGTGTTTGCTCCCCTTTTTTGCTTCTGGTATACTTTTGATCTTTAGTCTATGCTGATCGATTCTCACTGCCACCTAAATTTTGATGCCTTCGTTGAAGACCGGGCCGAGGTTTTGGCGCGGGCCAAAGCCGCCGGCATTGTCGCCTTTATCAACCCCAGCACCGATTTAAACGACAGCCAGGAGGTGGTGACCCTGGCTGAAACTATTCCTAGTTTGTTTGCTGCGATTGGTTTCCATCCCAACGCCGCCGCCAAGTTTGAGGCCGCGACCCTGACCCGCCTGCGAGTCCTGGCCGGTCAGCCCAAAGTGGTGGCAATTGGCGAAATTGGGCTGGATTATCATTGGGACGAAGCGCCGCGGCCGGTGCAGCGCCGCGTTTTTGAGCAGCAGTTGGCCCTGGCTAAAGAATTGAACAAGCCCGTCATCATCCATCAACGGGAAGCTGCCGCAGATACGATGGCCGTTTTGCGTGAATGGGGTGCGGGTCAAACTCATCCCGGTTTGGTGCTGCACTCTTTTTCGGGCGATAAGGCTATGGCCGAAGAAGCGGTTGAGTTGGGTTTTTACCTGGGGATCAGCGGACCGGTCACATTTAAAAATGCTCGAGAGTTGCCAGAAATTGTGGCTGCGGCTCCACTGGACCGTCTGCTGGTTGAAACAGACGCCCCTTTTCTGGCTCCCCATCCCTTTCGCGGAAAACGAAACGAGCCGGCCCACGTTAAACTGGTGGCAGAGCGAGTAGCGGCCCTGAAAGCATTATCCCTGGCCGAGATGAGCCAGTATCTAACAACAAATACCCTGACCCTCTTTAAATTTCAACCCCCGGCTACTTGATCAGCCTATTAAATTCTGCGCTCATAATGAACTGCTAATTTATTGACTTTACTCCATGCTTGTGATAAAATTTACTACATAACTTTCAGAATTTATTGAAAGTATTGGACATAAGTGTAGATAAGGATAGTCATGGCCCACACTGTTAACCTGCTTGACCTGGTGGCAGACGATATTAAACATGTTGAAGCTAAAATGCGTTCCGGCGTGTCGGAACGGTACAAGGATTTGCAGGCGGTCATTGACTACCTGATGGGCGCTGGCGGCAAACGGCTACGTCCGGCGCTGACCTTGATGGCGGCTAACTTTTACCCGGTAGACAAAGAAAAATCCTATGCTCTGGCCGCTTCGGTGGAGCTGCTGCATACCGCCACTTTGGTTCACGACGACCTGATTGATAATTCGTTGTTCCGGCGCGGCCTGCCGACGCTCAATGCCAGTTGGAGTCCAGGGGCAACCATCCTTACCGGCGATTATCTTTTTGCCCGTTCTGCCGGTTTGGCCGCCGAAACCGATAACGTGCGGATTGTCAAGATTTTCTCGCAAACCCTGATGACCATTGTCGGCGGCGAGTTGCAACAGCTTTTCAATGATGGCCACCGGCAGGTGCCCAGCTATGACGAGTACCACCAGCGTATCTTTGCCAAAACTGCCTCGCTTTTTGCCGCCGGAACCCAAACCGGGGCTATTCTGTGCGGCGCACCCGAACATGAGGTGCAAGCCTTGCACGATTATGGCTATCATCTGGGTATGGCTTTTCAAATTGTAGATGACGTCCTGGATTTTCGCGGGGATGAAGAACGCATGGGCAAGCCGGTGGCCAATGATTTGCGTCAGGGCATAGCCACTTTGCCGGTCATGCTCTTTTCGGAAAAATCCCCCAACCACCCGACTATTCTCAAAGCCGTGCGCCGCGAGCCGGTGAGCGATAAGGAGATTGTGGCGGTCGTCGAGCAGATTCGCGCCTCCGGCTGCGTCGAAAAGGCCATGGACGAAGCTCGCCGCTTTGCCCGCCAGGCTCAGGCCGATTTGGAGTCGCTGCCCTCTAACCCTTACCGTCGGGCCATGCACGGCATCGCCGATTATACGGTAGCCAGAGATATTTGATATTTAACCACTATCCGGCCCTATCATAATGATGAATGAGGCGGAGCATGGCTGATAAGGCTATCGTTCTTTTTGATGGCGTTTGTAACCTCTGTAATTGGTCCGTTCAATTTATCATCAAACACGATCCAAACGCTTACTTCAAGTTCGCCTCTATCCAATCTCCAGCAGGTCAACGCCTCTTACAGAAATTGAGGGTGAACCCTGAGGGTATTGACAGCTTTGTGTTCATTGAAAAGCAATCGTGGTCAGTCAGGAGCGATGCGGCATTAGGTGTGGCAAAGCATCTGTCAGGAATTTGGCCTGTACTAACGGTGCTGCGGGTTATCTCGCATGGAGTCAGAGATTGGGGATATGATATAGTAGCTGAGAACCGCTATAAGTGGTTTGGTAAACCCAATAGCTGTATAATGCCCTCGAAAGAATTGCTTGCCAGGTTTGTCGAATAACTGCTATGTTACTGGCAAAGGTTATCTTTGGTGGAACCCGATTTATCAGTTGTTATTGTTAATTGGAATGTCAAAGACCTGTTGCGCTGCTGCCTTCAAGCTTTGTTGGAGACCGGCCAAATATCCCTCCACCTCACCCTCGAAATCATTGTTGTTGACAGCGCCTCGAGCGATGGCAGCCCGGAGATGGTTCGTCACGAATTTCCGCAGGTGCGGCTGATTGTCAGCGAGCAAAATCTGGGATATGCCGGGGGGAATAATGTGGGGGCGGCTCAAGCCCAGGGCCGCTATCTTTTTCTCCTCAACCCCGATACTGTCGTGCAGCCCGAGACGCTCTGGCACATGGTTGCCTACATGGACGCTCACCCGACCGTCGGCGCGCTGGGGCCGCAACTCCTCTGGCCCGATGGTTCCATTCAATCCTCGCGCCGGCGCTTTCCCGCTTTAGGAACATTATTTTGGGAAAGCACTTTGTTGGGGCAGTGGTTTCCGCACAACCGCCACATTCAAAGCTACCATTTAACCGACCAGCCCGCCGACCAACCTCAAAAAGTGGATTGGGTGGTTGGCGCAGCGATTTTGATTCGACGCGAAGCCTGGCAGCAGGTTGGCCCGATTGACGAAGCCTTTTTTATGTACTTTGAGGAAACCGACTGGTGCCGCCGCAGCGCCGCTGCCGGCTGGGAGATTCATTACCTGCCTACTGCTCAAGTGATTCATTATGAGGGCAAATCCAGCGAACAGGTGGTTGCGGCACGAACCCTGCGTTTTCAACGCAGCAAACTGCGTTATACCCATAAGTATTTCGGTCCCGTCTGGGCCACTCTTCTCCGACTTTTTTTGTGGTTAACTTTTGCCTTTCAATGGGCCGAGGAAAGCTGCAAATGGCTGCTCGGCCACCGGCGTGGGTTGCGGCGGGAACGGATGGCGGCTTACGGTGAGGTGCTGCGGGGGTTGTGAAACGAAAACGTGGTACGTAGTGCGTGGTGCGTGGCTAATTTACGCACCACGTCATTATGACTTATTTATAGTTGCCTTATGCTCAAAGTCACTTTCCTCACCGGCGAATACCCCCCCATGCAGGGCGGTATTGCCGACCATACGGCTTACCTGGCCCGGCATCTGGCTCCTTTGGGCATCGAGTCCTCGATCCTCATCAGTCGCCGTTGGGCAGAAAGAAACGAGGAGGCGAGGAGGCGAGGAGGCGAGGTAAATTCTTCGCCTCCTCGCCTCCTCGCCTCCTCGCCTCATCCTCTCCTCCTCTCCTCTCCTCCTCCCGTCTTCGCCTCACTCCCTGATTGGGGCTGGCGCTGTTGGCCGGGAGTGTTTCAATTTCTCAAAACCCATCAGCCGGATATCCTGCATATTCAATATCAAGCGGCGGCGTTTGATTTGGGCGGCTGGGTCAATTGGCTGCCCTGGTTTCTCAAAAAGCGCGGCCTGGCCACTCGAATTGTAACTACCTTCCATGATTTGCGTGTGCCTTACATTTTCCCCAAAGCCGGTGCTTTCCGCTGGAAATCCATCCTGGCCCTGGCCCGCCACAGCGATGCGGTCATCTGCACCAATCGCGAAGACCTGGAGCAGTTTTCAGTAGCCAGTAGTCAGTGGTCAGTAATCAGTAATCAGTTTCACACAGATGCTTCGCAGTTTTCAATCTCTAATCTCCAATCTCCAATCTCCTCTGCTCCTCTGCGCCCCCGCCCCCCTGCCCCCCTGCTCACCCTCATCCCCCTCGGCAGCAACATCGAGCCGCAGCCACCCTCTGATTTTGAACGGACCGCATGGCGCAAAAAATATCAGGCTGATACAAACACCCTGTTGCTGGCTTATTTTGGCTTTTTGAATGAAAGCAAAGGCGGTGAGGAGTTGATCGAGGCGCTGGCGTTGCTGCGCCAGCAGGGAATTGACGCCCGCCTGTTGCTCATCGGCGGTGATCTGGGGCACGCCGATCCTACTAATGCGGCCTACGCTCAAAGGGTTCAGGCTGTGATAGAACGTCACGATTTGGGCCAGGTGGTGTATCGCACCGGCTATACCGATTTGCTGCAAGTGTCGGCCAATCTGTTGGCGGCTGATGCGGTAGTAATGCCTTACCGCGACGGGGTCTCGTTTCGCCGGACTACGTTGATTGCGGCGCTGCGGCACGGCTGCCCGGTGGTCAGCACTACACCGGCCAACCCGGCCTTCCTGCCCGAAATCCGGCCCGGCGAAAATATGCTGCTCGCCCCCCCGCGCGATGCGGCGGCGCTGGCCCAAACCGTCGCCCGGCTGGTCAACGAGCCGGAGCTGCGTCCCAGACTGGCTGCTGGGGCAAAGCAGTTGGGCGATTTATTTGAGTGGAATAAGATTGCGGGACAAACGGTTGAATTATATCGTGGGTTGAGCAGGGGAAGAGAGGGTGAACGATAGAAGACAGGATACTGCTTCAAGCTGGTCTGCGACCAGCGTCAGAGCCTGGAGGATAGAGGTTTACAATTTACCATCACTATGGGCCGATTTTTTCTGACTCACTGCTTCAACGGAGCCGGACAAATCAAAATATTCGCGCCAGGATTTGATTTTGCCGTCTACCAAATCAACAATGATAGCATCCGGAGTGCGGCTGCGGACGCCGTCAGCTTTGCGAGTGATGGACCAATCCCACTCAATCGCTACCTTGCCGCCATCGGCTGAGGCAAAGACATTTTTGATTTCAACTATCAGATCTGTAAAATCGGCATGAAGCTCGGCCATAGCCTGGCCGAGCCTGTCCGCCGGCCACTCCCCCGCCGGCGCGATAAGGACTCCCTCCGGCAGCCAATCCCCGGCGGCCAGGGCAAAATTATTACGCTCCCAGGCGCGGGCCTGCCGTTCTACCAGGGCGCGGATGTGAGCCTCGTGCTTGGTGAGGGTTGGGACAACTTCTGGTTTTGAAGCCTTATTCATCAGCTTTCTCCTGCTCGACAATTGTTACTGCTCAAGCGACAAATCCGCCCCAACCTAAGATGAGCCGGGTTAAAATCGCGCCGACAAAAAAGATCAGTTCCCCAATTAGCAAGGCATAATCTACGGGCCGCAACTTGACCCCATTTTCATTCAGAAAGGTGCGCTGCGGACTGCCGGAAAAGGCTTTGGATTGAAGCACAATCTCCAAGGTTTGGGCCTTTAACAATGACCCCAAAATAAGCGGGACCAGCATACTGGCAAAAATGGGAATACGCCGGAAAAAGTTCATTTTCTCAATCGCCAGGCCGCGCAGCCGCTGCGCTTCGGTGATAGCCCCAATCTCGGTAAAGATAAACGGCACAAAGCGTAGGGTAATGGAGAAGATAAAAGCTACTTTATAAGGAACCCGCAGGCGCACCAGGCCGACCACCAGATCATTGACATCAGTGGTCATCACCACCAGCGGCAGGGCAAAAATGGGGGTCAACAGGCGGAAGGCCACCATCACCCCAAAAACCAACCCTTCCCAATGCAGTGCCAGCTTACCGCCGATAAAGGGAACCCAAGCGGGCAGCGTCATCAAGACAGTCTGGCCGATGGGACTCCACAACCCCTGGATTAAAATCATGACCACTGTAAAAGGCAGCATAACGGCAAACAGCTTGCGAATCAGCGCCCGGTCTATGTGCGACGAAAAGGCCAGGGCCATCACTACTGCAAACATAGCCCCCTGGTAAAAAATATTGTCCCAAATCAGGATGAGAGTGCTGACCAGAAACATAAATAGTAATTTGACCCGCACATCTAGGCGGCTAAAAAACGATGGGCGCGAGACATACTGGACGTACATACTGGGCATCAGCGTCTCCTACTGCGCCACCAGGGCTGCGGCCAATTCTGCGGGAGTGAGCGGGCGCAGTGCAGCCTCGCTCTGTGGCTGAATGGCCTCGGCCAGACGAATAACCTGGGGCGCGGTCAGAAAAGTTTCGCGCAGTTTAGCGGTCTCATAAAAAGCATAGCGCAGCGAGTTGTCCAAAAGTAACTGCCCTTTGCCCATAACCAGCAGGCGTTCGGCGTAGCCGGGCAGCAAATACAGGTGATGGGTGATCACAATAATGGTCTTGCCGGCCTGGTGTAATTTGCGCGTCAACTCCAGAATGGCCTGCGCTCCCTTGTAATCCTGTCCTGTCGTCGGCTCATCGAAAATAAGCACCTCTGGCTGCATGGCTAAAGTAGCGGCCACTACAATCCGGCTGCGGTCCCCTTTGCTCAAGGTGAGGGGGTGACGTTTGGCGGCCCACTCCAGTTCCATATCTTGCAGAACGGTGGCGACGCGCCGCTGGACTTCGTCTTTGGGAAAGCGTAAATTGGTCAAAGCAAAAGCGACTTCTCGTTCAACGGTGTCGGAGAAGATTTGGTTGTCCGGATTCTGCGAGACATAGCCAATAAACTGGGCCAGCTCGCTCACACTGTAGGTATTCACATCTTTGCCAAAAACGTTAACCCGACCCTCGGTGGCGGTGAGCAAATGCAGAAAATGGCGCACCAGGGTAGATTTACCGCCGCCATTCTGGCCAACAATCGCCACATATTCCCCCCGGCGAATCGCCACCGATACGCCCTTGAGTGCCTGAGTCCCATCGTCGTAAGTGTAGTGCAGGTTTTCGGTTTGCAGCACAACCTCGTTCTCAGCCGCCGGAGGCCGCCCGTTGGCGTAAATAACGGGCAGAAAAGTGGGGCGCGGCTGGATTTGGTTGTATTGAGCCAAGGCCTGGGGCAGGGTCACGGGATAAGTGGGCAGCGAGCCGGGTACAGGAAAAAGGCGTTGAAAGGCCTGGGTGACTTCCGGCGGGCGGACGCCGTTGGCCCACAGCAGCTCACTATTTTGGAAAAATTCGGTAGGAGGAGCCAGAGCTAATAATTTGCCCCCGGCCAAAAGCATAACCCGGTCGGCGTACTCGGCGATTTCCTCGCTGGCGTGGCTGACCAGGATGATGGTAATGCCCTGGCTGCGGTTCAATTCACGCACCACCGCAAACACTTCATCGGTTCCCACCGGGTCGAGCTGAGAGGTCGGTTCGTCAAGCACCAAAACATCCGGCTGGAGCGCCAGGGCTGCCGCAATCGCCAGGCGCTGTTTTTGCCCGCCCGAAAGCTGGTGGGGGTGTTTTTCTTCTAGCCCTTCCAGCCGCACCGCCATCAAAGCGGCCGGCACGCGGCGTTTGATCTCGTCAACGGGCAAGCAGATATTTTCCAGGGCAAAGGCGACCTCTCCGGCGACGGTGGGTGCGGTCAGTTGCATTTCCGGGTCTTGAAAGACCATGCCCACACACTGAGCCAGTTGATAAGTGGGGTGCTCTACCGTATCCAGGCCGGCGACAGTGATTGAGCCGTAAAAGTCGCCGCCGTAAAAATGGGGCACAATCCCGTTAAGGGTCAAGCAAAAGGTGGTTTTGCCGGCCCCAGTTGGCCCCATGACCCCCAGAAATTCCCCCCGGCGCAGGGTCAGGCTGATGTCATGCAGGGCAAATTCGGCGGCGCTGGCGTATCGGTAGGAGAAATCCTTGATGACAACAATATCGTTGCTCATGGTTTGGACTTGCCGGGGGCAGGTTCGCAACCTGCCCCTGATCTGGGCTTATCTTGTCTGACGGTAATGGACGGGCCTCTCAGAGGGTGTCTAAAAATTCTTTATTATTCACGAAGAACACCAAGAAAAAGGCTAAAAACTTTGTGTTTCTTCGTGTCCTTCGTGGATTTTACCCTGTTCAAACTCAGGTTTTGCCAATTTTTAGACAGCCAGTCAGTAACCGGCTGTTTTGGGCTTGACAAAAGAGGAGCGGCGCAGGGCCGAGATAACCCCCAAGCCAACCAAAACCCCCACCAGGGTAAAGACGCCCCGCTCTACCAGGATAATCACTACGAGCGGTGGCCAAACTTCGGCCGGCCAGGGATTGGTGGCAAAGCCGGGGGTCCAAATCGCCTGGATCCCGGCAGTTGAACCAAAGAAGAAGATGATATATAAAGCCACGCCCATCTGCCAGCTTACCGGGCTTTCCCGAACGGTTCTGACGGCCCACTCCCGCACCTGGGGAATGACGATCAAAATGAGGGCAATTGTCACCGTAAAGACATTAGAAAACCATAAGCCGGTGCTAATCCCGTAACCTACGGCCAGAAAATAATACACTACGTGTAATACCAGCGTGATCAGCCAAGGAACGAGCCAGTAGATTTTACCCCGCTGCGCCACCATGCCCGCCGAAAAGGCCGACATCAGGCCCATGAGCGGGCTCCACGGCCCCAGGTTGGTATATGGCGCAATGGCGTTGCCAATCAACATCCCGATAACCGAGGCAATCGGGCCGGCGATGGGGCCAAGCAGCAGCCCGACCAGGGGGTGAATGGCATCGTGTAGCGGCCAGCCGCCGCCCATGCCCCCAACCACAACCGAGGCCGGCACAAAGGCCAAAACCGCCACAATCGCGGCCATAATCGCCACATACGATACCGGCGTGCCGGCAATGGTTACCCCACCTAACCCTGAAACTTCACGTTTTTCACCTCTCGGTGCTTGGCTTGTCATTTGTCATCCCTCCTTATAAAGATAGTAGACAGTAGTCAGAAATACTGTTCTCGGTCTTGAGACTGACGTCCCGATGTAAGGGCCATTCCCTTGAAAATAGTCGCTTGGTTTATGTCGCTGCAAGCCCGAGGCCAAGCAGTCACCCTGCTCGGAGCGGGGGATTGCTTCGGCACACGGCCTCGCAATGACATTTCATTGATGCCGTGCCACAGGTTCGTGAGCTCTCTTCAACAAATGTCATCTCCCTGAAACGAAAGACAGTTATGTGTCGCGCCAGCTACCTCCTTTCTTTGAGGTCTCAGATTTGCCAACGATGATCAGTTTTAGGGAGGGGAGAGGGTAAATTTAACAGATGAACGGGTTGGGAGCCGTATTCTAGCACCGGCCCGGCCCGCCGCATAGGGACAAAAAGCCTGTCCTTTAGGGACATTTGTCCCGCATTTTGGCAGGGGATTTACTTTTTCTCTTCTTTGAGGTTCACCAACCCTCGCCGCAAAACATAGAGGGCCGCCTGGGTGCGGTTGTTGACGTGGAGTTTGCTAAAAATGACGGTCAGCCGGTTACGGACGGTTTTCTCTGATAAACCCAGCCGGTCACCGATTTCTTGATTGTTGAGGCCCTGGGCTACCAGGCGGAGGATATTCATCTCCAATTCAATCAGCGGCGTCACCTGGTCGGGGCCGGAGACATCGTTTTGCAGCCGGCGGAACTCCTCAATCATCTTCAGCGCAATGGCCGGGTCGAGCAGCGCCTCACCCGCCGCCACTGCCCGAATGGCCCGCAGCAGTTCGTCGCTGTCGGCGTCTTTTAAGAGATAGGCCCGCGCTCCGGCTTTAATGGCTTCAAAAACATACTGGTCCTGGCGATACATGGTCAGGATAATTACCCCCAGGTTGGGGCTGGCCGCGGTGAGCTGGCCGGTAGTCTGCACGCCGTCCAATACCGGCATGTTGATGTCCATCACCACCACATCCGGCTGCAACTGGGCAGCCAGCCGGCAGGCTTCCTGGCCATCGGCGGCCTGGCCCACCACTTGCATGTCCGCTTCCCCGGCGCAAATCTGGCTAAGACCTTGCCGAACCATGGTGTGGTCGTCGGCAATAAGCAGGCGAATAGGGCTGGTCATGGCGCGTCTCTGGGCAAGGGGATTTCAAGCTGCAACGTGACGCCCTGGCCTGGGGCGCTATCGAGCTTAAAGTGACCCCCTAAGTCGGCCACCCGCTCTCGCATCTGGCGCAGCCCTATTTTGTGGTTGGCGCTAACCGGCTGCACTTGAGGATCAAAACCAATCCCATCATCTTGCAGGGTTAGGCAGACAGCGTGGCAGGGTTGAACTATTAATTCGAGCCAGGCGGAACGGGCCTGGGCATGCTTGGCGATGTTGGTTAAGCCTTCTTGAACCAGGCGAAACAGCACCGGCTCCAGCGTTGCCGGCAGCGTCGTTTCATCACCGTTGATTGTTAGCCAGACTTCCAGGCCGACCTGCTCCCCAAATTCGCGGATGTACTGGCGCAGGGCTGGACCAAAGCCCAAGGCTTCCAGCTCGACGGGGCGTAGGGCGAAAATAGTGCGGCGGATATCGTCAATATTGGCCTGCACTGTCTTTTTCAGGGCGCTCAGTTCGTCAATCACGGCGGCTGCCGGGGCCGAGGCGATTTGTTTGCGGATATAATCGAGCTTGAGGCCCAGAAAGTAAAGGTTTTGAGCCAGACTGTCGTGCAGGTCGCGGGCAATGCGGGCACGTTCTTCTTCAAGCAGGGCTTCGCGGGCTTTGCGCTCGGTAATGTCGCGGACAATAGACATTATACCGATTAGACTTATGTCACCCGGAAAGAGCAGGATTATCTGAATGATAGGATCAAAATCCTTTAATTCTGGAAATCCTGCTCTACACGATGGGTAAAAAACGCTCCCCAATTAAATCGATATAATGTCTAATAACTAAAACCTCGTCTTCGCCGCTGGCAATAAAGCGGGCTTCCCGCTCGCGCATTTTGCCATTAATCGGCAGGCGATACTCGCAGTTTTGGGTTTCGCCGTTTTGTAAGGCCCGGTCAACGGCTTGCCTCATTTGTTGGGCCAGGTCCGGGGGCAGCACCTTGTCCATCGTTTTGCCCAAAAATTCCGAGGCCGGCACAAACAGGTCGGCGGCTTTGGCCGGTTTGTAATCCAGATACACCCCTTCCCGGCTAAGGCGAAACATCATATCGGGAATAGCGTCCAGTAGGGCACGGTTGCGGACGTCGCTGAGGCGCAAGGCCTCTTCAGCCTGTTTGCGGGTGGTGATATCCATATTCAACACAACAGCCCCCACAATCTGCTCTTGTTCATCTTTAATTGGCGCGGCGGAACTGAGAATAGTTTTGCGGGTTCCGTCAAAGGCTTCGATATTGATCTCTTCATTAATAGCCGTCTCGCCTTTGGTCAGGGCGCGAATCCGCGACCAATCCTCGGGGGCCAGGGGATGACCGCTGTCGGCCCACCAGCCCTTGTATTCGCTCAAGTGATCGTCGGGCAGAGGTTCTCCGGCCCAGATAGTTTTACTGAGGGTGCTTTGGGCCAAAACTTGACCTTGCCTGTCCACCACCCACAGGGCCGCCGGAATAATATCGAGCACGGAGCGCAGATGTTTGCGTTCAAGCTCTAGCAGATGATGTTCCTGGCGCAAAATCTCCTCGACCTGCTGCCGTTCTTGCAGCAAGTCGTGGTAGCGTTGGTGCTCGGTTTGGGCGGCTTGACAAGCCAGGGCCAGGGCTTCATCCTGGCGGCGCATTTCAGCGCTGGCGGCTTGAAGCAGACGCAAAGCCGTCGCTAGGTCGTTTTGCAAATCGGATGGGGAGTTGACCGGTGGCAGTGCTCCTTCCAGGCGAGACTGTAAGGTCGTAAGTTGCTCGGCAAAAGTGTCATGGTCCATAGGCGCTGCTCTCCAATATTATCACCTTGTATCTTATCTCAGTATACCATACTTTGACCAGCCATAAAATGTGAAATACATCAAGCCAATTCCCCGGCCTAACTTTTGACACACAACCTGATTATGCTACCCTCAGCGGAAAATCAGACCCCCACCTGGAGAAATTAAATGGAAAACGATACTTTAGCTTTGAGCAGCGCCGATTTGCATCGCTTTATCGAGGCCCAAGACATTAAGGCAACCATTTTGCCGATGTCTGAACATACGCCCACTGTGCCGGATGCGGCGCGGGCGTTGGGGGTCGAACCGGAGCAGATTATCAAATCACTGGTGTTTTTGGTGCAGGAGGAACCGCTGCTGGTGATCAACAACGGCCTGGCTAAAGTAGACCGGCGCAAAGTAGCCGACCGGCTGGGCGTGGGCAAAAAGCAAGTCAAATTTGCCAGCGCCGAACAGGCGCTTGAGATCACCGGCTACGTTGTCGGCAGCATGCCGCCTTTCGGCCACCGGCGCAAACTGCGCACCCTGGTTGATCCGGCGGTGACGGAGTTTGACATTATCTTCGGCGGCGGCGGTGATATTGATGCTATGCTTCGCCTGACCCCTATGGAGTTGCTGCGGGTAACGGAGGGAGAGGTGGTGGAAATCAGTGAGTAATTTGACCGAGCGAACAAATGTTCTTATAATTAAGTTAGGGGGACGACTCAATTATGGACATCTACCAAAAAGTTGAAATTTTGGGCCAGGCCGCGGCGTTGGATTGCGAAGGCCCGCCGACCCTAACCCGTGAGCAGCGCAAGGCTCAATTTCTAGATCAGAGCCGGATCTATGTAAGCCATCCACAGCGCGGCAAAATTGCGGTGCTGCGGACCATGCAGACCAGTGCTTGTGAGCGCAACTGTTACTACTGCCCGTTTCAAGCGGGCCGGGATTACCGGCGTGTTTCGTTCAAACCGGAAGAGTTGGCCTCGGCTTTTGACCAGATGCAGCGCAAAAAGCTGGTGGATGGCCTGTTTTTGAGCAGTGGCATCATCGGTGGTGGGGTCAAAGCGATGGGCCCGATGCTGGACACGGTTGAAATCCTCCGCCGCAAGTATGAATATTACGGTTACATCCATTTGAAGATTATGCCGGGCGCTGAGACGGCCCAAATCGAGCGGGCGGCTCGCTTGGCCGACCGGCTCTCGATCAACCTGGAAGCCGCCAACGAGCAGCGGCTGCCGGCCCTGGCCCCCAAAAAGGATTATTGGCAAGAATTATTACCGCCCCTGTATTGGGTACACCAAAACCAGCATGTGTTAGGTCCCTGGGTTAAACGACCCAGCCTCACCACCCAGTTTGTGGTGGGTCCGGCGGGTGAGTCTGACCAGGAACTGCTGACGACGGCTCATATGCTTTACAAGGAAGCCAATTTAGCCCGCGCTTATTATTCGCCCTTCAACCCGATTCGCGGCACAGTTCTGGAAAATGCTCCCAAAACGCCCCTTATGCGGGAGCACCGCCTGTATCAGGCCGATTGGTTGCTGCGTTTTTATGGCTTCGAGGTGTCCGAACTACCCTTTGATGCGCAGGGCCATTTACCCCTGGCCGGCGACCCCAAATTGGTTTGGGCCAAAACCCATTTGAGTCAGCGCCCCATCGAAATCAATCGGGCCAGCCGGGCCGAACTGTTGCGCATCCCTGGTATCGGCCCTAAAACCGCCGAGGCAATTATGGCCGCTCGCCGGGTGGGGAAATTGAGCGAGCTGAGTCAACTCAAGCAGCTTGGGGTGCAAACAGGTCGAGCCGCCCCCTTTATTTTGTTGAACGGTCGGCAGGTTGAGTATCAGTTACAATTGGCCGGGTTTTGAACAACTAATAGACAAATCACTTAAAAGTCATACTATCATTGTAGCAGCGACGGCTTCCACGCCGTCGCTTGGCCGGGCGTGGGAGCCCGGCTCGCTAAAAGATTGTACGATGTTTATCTGTTTTGTCTATAAGTAATTGACCAGAAATAAGTCAGGGATTTGAAACTAAAGAACTGAAAACTCCGCAGAAATGCCTATAAGTTTTGGCAGAAAACGTAAATTTATGAAAACCCTAACAAAAAGAAGGGGCTTACCATGAAATTATCCGCTTATTTGAGCGGAGTGTTGTCCAATTTTAAAGATAGCCGGGTCATAGAAAATGTGACCGAACTCGTCCAGAATATTATTGAGCATAAGTCCATCCGCTTATGGTCCATCTCAGAGGACAAAGCGGAATTTGAGCGGAGCAAACGTCTGTTGGATGGGGCATTAAAGTCAGTTTTGGATGATAAAAAAATCTCGGCGGCGATCCGCGATCATAGCGTGGCGGTGGATGTGACCGGTGAGAAATTGTATCTGGGGGGGTCTGGCGGTGTCGAGTTCGCTCATGGTCAGAGCTGGGTGCTCAAGAAGTTGCGGGTCAAGAAAAAAGTGTATCAGGACGCCAAGTGCATGGCCGAATGGGGCACGCTGACCCTGAAAGGGCATGACTATACGGTGGTGTGGATTACCCCGACTGACCACCAAGACAAACCGATTTACAAACAGCCGCTGTTGTTAATCACCAACATTGTGGTCAAGACGGCTGAGCAAGCCCGGGGCATTTATGGCCTCTATCTGATGCGGGCCAAAATCGAAGCCGTTTTCAAATTTCTCAAAGATGTGCTGGGTTGGGAAGAATTCCAGGTGCGGGATTATGAGGCCATCAAAAACATCATTGCCCTGGCTTAAAGGACTCAAAAATCTGCTGGTCCACGCCAGCGTCGCCCGTTTTGTTAAAGAACAAGCAATCAGTGATGAACTATTCGAGCAGATGCTGGCTTTTGTGACTTGATTTTACTCAAATGCAAACAGTTCTGCGGAGTCTTAAGTTAATTACCTAAGTTTGGCCCAAAGTAATGGCAATATGCTCTTGGGCCAATAGAGCCGCCAGCCCTGTGCCCAATTCGCGAGCGAGTGGGTCGGCCTGATTGAGCACAATCTGATAGATACGAGCCGTATGG